>Ga0272442_10001436_pt1 | contig 36391 bp, 28 predicted proteins | sample SSMForm2O_FD_200262 | JGI IMG/M metagenome (GOLD analysis project Ga0272442, IMG submission 200262) | Marine sediment archaeal communities from Little Sippewissett salt marsh, Falmouth, MA, United States - SSM-Form-2O | ecosystem: Environmental > Aquatic > Marine > Wetlands > Sediment ... | reverse complement strand
ACGGCAATTTTTTCGCCCGGCACGGATTTCAGTTTGCCTGCGGCAGTGTCCAGCGCAGATACGATGTCCGTTCCGGTTTTCGATTCCATGGCCGTGGTCAGCCTGTTCTTTGCGTACAGACTCTCAAAACTCATGCGTCCGGGGTTGCACAGCCAGCACTGGTTTACATGCTGGTTTTCGGCAGGTGTAAGACGCAGCAGCCTGCCCTTGTAAGTCCATGCGATCACGTTGCATCCCCTGGAACATCCGGCGCACAGCGTCCGTGTCTTTTTCATCAGCCACGAACGCGCCTGGAACCTGAACGGTTTGCTCGTAAGCGCACCCACGGGGCAGATGTCCACCAGGTTCAGGCAGAACTCGTTTTCAATGCTGGTTTCCAGGTAGGGGCCTACGACTGTATCGTTGCCTCTCTCGTGAAGGGTCAGCTCCTCGCTTCCTGCAATATCCCTCATGAAACGTATGCAGCGGGTGCAGTGCAGACAGCGGTTCATGTCCTTTGAGAGCCACGGGCCCAGGTCCTGATGCTCGAACGTATGTTTTTCCTCGATGAAGCGCGAGCGTTCCATGCCGTATTTGAAACAGTAGTCCTGCAGCTTGCATTCGCCGGCCTGATCGCAGACGGGGCAGTCGAGCGGATGGTTTATGAGCATGAATTCGAGAACACCGCGCCTGGCATTTGTAACTCGGTCGGTTTTTGTGAATACGACCATGCCGTCGCGGACAGCCGTGCCGCATGCTATCTGCAGCTTTGGCACTTTTTCGATTTCGACGAGGCACATCCTGCAGTTGCCGGCCACCTTGAGCAGCGGGTGAAAGCAGAAGTGTGGAATATGAATGCCGTTGGCAAGAGCGGCTTCGAGAACGCTCTGGCCTTCTTTGGCTTCTATTTCCACTCCGTCTATGGTCATCTTCGGCATGCTAGATCTTCTTCGCCTCTTTTACGTTAAGTCCTTTTTCCACGGGTTGGGGAAGTTCCCCACCGTGCATGTTCCATGCTTTATGTGCGCCTCGAATTCTCCCCTGAATTTCTGCACGTAGGCCCGGACGGGCATTGCACACGCGTCTCCTGCCGGGCAGACCGTGTTGCCCTGTATCCTGTCGCACAGATCCAGCAGAAGCTCTATGTCGCCCTCGCGCCCGCCACCGTTTTCGATCCTGTAAAGGATCTTTTCTATCCATTTTGAACCCTCCCTGCAGGGTGTGCACTGCCCGCAGGATTCGTGGGCGTAAAACTTAGCGAGTCTGGCTGCAACGTGGACCATGCACGTGGTTTCGTCCATTACGATGATGGCACCGGACCCCATCATGGACCCGATTTTCATAAGGGAATCGTAGTCCATGTTCACGTCTATCTCGCCGGGCACGAGCACGGGGGTTGAAGAACCGCCGGGCACCACTGCCTTGAGTTCCCTGTCACCGCGTATGCCGCCGCAGTGATCATAAATTATCTCTCTTAACGGCGTACCCATGGGAAGCTCGTAAAGCCCGGGCTTTTTAACGTGGCCCGAAACTCCGTACAGCTTGGTTCCGCCGTTTTTCTCAGGGCCGAGCGCAGCAAACCACTCCGGACCCCTGTTGAAAATATGCGGCAGGTACGCAAGCGTCTCAATGTTGTTTATTACCGTGGGTCCTCCGAAAAGGCCTACAACGGCAGGGAAGGGCGGCTTGAGGCGAGGCATTCCGCGTCGCCCTTCGTTGGACTCTATAAGGGCGGTTTCCTCGCCGCATATGTATGAGCCGGCGCCGTAATGCACCCATATGTCGCATGCAAAGCCCGTCCCGAGAACGTTTTTTCCGATTATGCCGGCGTTGCGCGCTTCGTCTATCGCATCCTCGAGCTTTTTAATCGGTTCCTTGAACTCGCCCCTGACGTATATGTACGCGGTATGAGCCTGGATCGCATAGCAGCATATCAGGGCTCCCTCGAGTATGGCATGGGGGTCGAGCGACATTATATAACGATCCTTGAAAGTGCCGGGCTCTCCCTCGTCCCCGTTTACGCACAGGTACTTGGGCTTTTCCGATTCCTTGGGCACGAAGGACCACTTCATGCCCGCCGGGAATCCGGCACCGCCCCTGCCCCTCAGACCCGATGTCTTGACCAGTTCGATGACTTCGTCCGGCTTCATTGCAAGGGCCTTGCGAAGCGCCTGGTATCCGCCGTCGACACGGTACGTCGCAAGACGGTGTGACTCGGGCTTTTCGAAGCGCGCTGTAAGGACCTTTTCAGCCATTAGAACCTGCCTTGAGTTTTTCGAGAATCCTGTCCACCTTTTCAGGATCCAGGTTCTCGTGAAATTCGTCGTTGACCAGCATCACGGGAGCCGTTCCGCACGATCCCAGGCATTCGACCTCCGTGAGCGTGACAAGGCCGTCTTCTGTCGTTTCTCCGGGGTTTATCCCCAGCTTTTCGCACAGATAATCCCTCAGGTGTTCCGCTCCCATGAGGCTGCACGAAAGATTCGTGCAGATCTCGATGCGGTTTCTGCCCGCGGGTTTGCGCCTGAACATCGTGTAATAGGAAGTGACACCGTAGACACGCACCCTGGGAAGCTCCAGCTTGTCCGCCACCCAGTTCATGGCCTCGATCGGCATCCATCCCACCTCGTCCTGAACCTTGTGAAGGGCCGGGATCAGGGCCGCTTCCTTTAAAGGATATCGTTTAATAATATCCTCCACCGCACTGATCGTCTCAGGCTTCGGTGTTATTGTTCCGGCGTGTTCAGCCGTATGTTCCGGCTTTTCGCTCAACGATCCAGTTCTCCCGCAATTATGTTCAGGCTCGCCACCGTGGCCGGAACATCTGCCAGCATTCTGCCCGTAACGAGCCTGGGCAGGGCGGCGAACACGTAGTAGCATGGAGCGCGTACGTGCATCCTGTAGGGTTTGTTTGTTCCGTTGCTTGCGATTGTGAATCCAAGCTCACCGTTCGCGCCTTCGACTGCCTCGTAACAGACCGCACCGTCCGGAGCCTTCGGGCCGAACATAACAATCTCGAAATGATGGATAAGTGATTCCATCTCGTTGTACACGTGTTCTTTTTCCGGAAGAACCGCGTGTTTATCCTTCGTAATCACGGGCCCCTTCGGCAGCTTGTCCAGCGCCTGCTCTATTATTCTTGCCGACTGCCGGCATTCCTCAACCCGCACGAAAAAGCGGTCGTAGGTATCGCCGTTTTCGCCCACGGGTATGTCGAACTGAACCTCGTCATAGGCAAGGTAGGGATTCGCAACGCGGAGATCGTGAGGCACGCCGCAGGCCCTCAGGCACGGACCGGTCCATCCATAGGAAACTGCTTCCTCGGCGGTGAGTGCTCCGACTCCCCTTGTCCTGTCGTTCCAGATCCGGTTTCCGGCCAGAAGGCCGTCGATCTCGTCCATCACGCTGTAGACTTCGGGCAGAAAAGCCCGCACTTTTTCTTCAAAACCATCCGGGACGTCGGCTGCAAGGCCGCCCACGCGCGTGAACGCCGTCGTCATCCTTGCGCCTGTTACAAACTCCAGTATGTCGTAGGCCTGTTCGCGGATGTCCCATACATACCAGAAAGGCGTAAGGGCCCCGATGTCCACGCAGTTGGGACCGAGACAGACCATGTGATCCGCTATCCTGGCCACTTCGCTCAGAATGGTGCGCAGGTACTGCGCCCTGGGCGGAGCCTCGATGCCGAAGAGATTTTCGCATGCAAGGTGCCAGCCGACGTTGTTGATGAAAATAGAGCAGTAATTCAGCCTGTCCGAAATGTTGACGATCTGGTTGTAGTTCCAGTTTTCGGCGAGTTTTTCGAGTCCTCGATGAAGGTAACCGATCTCCGTATCGCAGCTTATTATGCTCTCGCCTTCGAGTTCCAGCACCACGCGCAGCGTGCCGTGTGTGGCGGGATGGTTCGGTCCCCAGTTGAGGATCATGCGTTCCGAATACAGATCCAGTGTCTCGGTGGATTTAACTGATCTGGGGAACGCGTGTTTCATATTCCTGGTCTTACTCCTGAGGATCGTCCTGTGGATCCTCGCCCTTTAATGGAAATTCCTTGAGCAGAGGAAATCCCTCGAATTCTTCCGGCATCAGCACTCTTCTGAGGTCCGGGTGTCCTGAGAACCGGATTCCGAACATGTCGTAGATCTCGCGCTCGGCCCAGTCGGCGCTGGCATACAGCCCTGTGGCGCTGGGCGCTGCCTGTCCCTCGCCCACACCGGTTTCGATGAAGAGCCTGGTCCGGGCCGGGATTGAATACAGGTTGTAGTAAATGCTGAATCTCGTTGCAGGCGGGCTCTTCTGCGATTTTTCCGACCACGTGGACCAGTCAACCGCTGTCGCGTCGCTCAGCATGTTGAAAGGCGCGGTTCTGTCTTCCTTGAGAAACTCAAGCGCCGCGAGAAGCGAATCGAGACGCACACGCACCACGACTCCACGGCCGTCCTCACAGACTTCCTCGACTCCCTCGCCCAGGGATCTCTTCAGTCTCTGTGCAGCCTGTCTCGCTTTCTCGATCAACCTTTGACTCCTGCATGCATTATGCGGGATTTGGGCGTCTCGCCCCGGCCTTTCAGGCCGCGAACCCATGCCTCGCGCATTCGCTCCCTGGATTCGAGAACGTGTGATTCTTCGGATATTCTTTTCTGCAGCTCCAGAAACGCATACAGAACGGCTTCCGGCCTGGGCGGGCATCCCGGTACGTAATAGTCCACCGGAATGATGCGGTCTATGCCCTGCAGGACTGAATAGGTATTGAACATGCCACCCGAGCATGCGCACGCGCCCATGCAGATGACCCACTTGGGCTCGGCCATCTGCTCGTATATTTTCCTGAGAACGGGCGCCATCTTGTTTGTGATTGTCCCGGCCACGATCATGAGATCGCACTGCCTCGGGCTGAAGCGAACGAACTCGGCACCGAAGCGCGAGAGATCCAGTGAAGAGCTCACCATTCCCATGAATTCGATTGCACAGCAGGCCGTGCCGAACGGGATGGGCCACAGCGAGTGCTTGCGGGCCCAGTCCACGAACTTTTCGACTGCGCCGGGATTGCTCAGTTTTTCAGCCAGGGCCGCAGCCTCATCGAGAGTGGATATGGTGACCGTGCCGGTCGGATCTCCGGGAGGATTGTTCATTATTCCCACTCCAGTGCGCCCTTGCGCCATGCATAAACGAGCCCGACAAGGAGCACGAGGACAAAGAGCCCCGCCTCTATCAGTCCGAAGATCCCCAGTTCCCTGAACAGTACGGCCCACGGATAAAGAAAAACCGCCTCTATGTCGAACAGTATGAAGAGCATGGCCACCAGGTAGAAGCGGACGGGGAATCGCTCCCTGGCCGTGCCCGTTGGTTCCACGCCGCATTCATATGTCGTGGTTTTTTTTCTGTTGGCGTTGCGGGGACCCAGGAAACGGGAAAGCAGAACGAAAACAATCGCAATTGTTCCTCCGAGTGCAATTACCGCAAGAACTGCTTCGTATCCTAGCATCCGCTCTCCCTGTAACAACGCTGTGGATAACGAATCCTGCAGGTGCTGTCAAGCATGCATGCAGGATAAAGAAATTTTATTAATGAAACGCTTCAGGCAGCCTGTTATTCAATGGATTCTGGTAACATGGGGCATAGAGTAATATAAGGTTTAAGGGTGTTTTTTCATAGTTAAATTAAACCTCAGACCCTGACGTCATATAATCCAGTAAACAGGTACATGATTTATTGATGCGAAGGCAGGTATAAGGGTTTGAATAAGAAGAAACCGTGCTGTTCAATATCAATATCCATATTGTTTTTTCCCGAAAGCGACCACTTCATCCACCCATTCCTTTCGTGGAGTATAAAGGAGGCCGTGGCCCAGGCCTGTTTCTGTCATGATTGCCTTTTTGCTGCTGATTTTTCAGATGACATGCTTTTTCCTTCCCCGGCGCAGGCGGATGCGAGAACGTACATGATCAGGACTGCGTTAATTGTTTTCATCCCTGGTATATACAAAGTCAGCATGACATGCTGCAGGGGCAGTCGGGTAACGACGGGGGAAATCAGGAGGAGGCAGCATCTTTCTTTATATGCCTGAGGGTTTCGAGCACTTCCTGCACATGATCCTTTACCTTTACTTTAGACCACAGAGCAGCGATTTTTCCATCCGGGTTAATCAGGAAAGTTGAACGAACGATTCCGTAGTATTCCCTGCCCGCCATTTTCTTCAGCTGCCATACGCCGTACTTATCTGCAACCTTGTGATCCACGTCGCTCAAAAGCGTGATTCCGAGCCCGTGCTTGTCCGTGAACCTGCAGTGGCTTTCCGGCGAATCAGGGCTTATGCCCAGTATATCGGCCATGTTTCTTTTGAAAGTGGTTGCTGAATCCGTAAAATTCTTTGCTTCGAGAGTGCAGCCGGAAGTGTTGTCCTTCGGATAAAAATAAACAACAACCCATCTTCCCCTGAAGTCTTTAAGGGAAGTCTTTTTTTCGTCCTTGTCCGGAAGCGTAAAAGCGGGTGCAGTGCTTCCTGTTTTTAATTCTTTCTTTGCAGGCATATAAACTACTTTTGCGAATCAAATCATGATACACAAAGGTAGTATAACGCCTGCAAGAGCAGAAATCATGCTACAATCGCTGTTTAAACAGGTAAAACACTCTCATAAACGGCTGTTTGACCTTTCCGAAAAGGCAGAAAGGCCGTTTTACCAGGAAAAAGCCTTATTGCATTAGGCTGAAAAGCTGAATTTGAAATTCCCGCCTAATGGCATTAGGGCAAAAAGCTGAATTTGAAAAAAATCGCCTAATAGCATTAGGGCGTTTTAAAAAAATCCGGATTTTTTCCTAATGGCATAAGGCTTTTCTGGCGATCATGAAAAAAGTATCTAATGGCATTAGGCAAAATCGCTGAAATTGACCTTTTTTCATATTTCAGGATTGCACACAATCCGGCAGGCACGGAAAATTCCCTTATTCATGGATATGATTAGGTAGTAACTTTTTAGAAATACTATATTCCAGTGGAAAACACGCCTTGAAGGGTAATTTGATGCATGGGCCTTTTTGGGCTAATAATTCTTGATGTTCATGAATACGATTACGAAAAAAACACTGCCCGTTTTCAGGCTTGCCACCGCAGTGATTTTCGTCCTCTGCCTTGCGGCCTCCATAGCCTTGGCCGAAGAGACGGAACATTCCGGGGACAGTTCGCAGGAAGTAATGATAATTATGCCGGAGAAGCTCATTACGCTTCACGTGGACGTGGCGCGTACGCCTGAGCAGTGGGAGGCAGGGCTCAAGGGTGCGGCTCCGCTCAAAGAGGATTCCGGCCTGTTTTATCTTTATCCTTCAGAGCAGGTTCGCAGTTTCAATACAAAGGGCGTTCAGTATGAAACCGACATTCTCCTAGTAAACAAGTACGGGCGCATTGTTGGCATGTTCGAGAAGATAAAGGGCGACAGGTATTATCCGTCCAGGGTTCCCGTGGTCGCCGCCCTGCAGGTAGCGGGCGGTTTCTGCGAACTCAACGGCGTAAAGGCCGGGCATTTTTTAAGCGCGAAGAAGCTGAATCTCACCCCCAGGACAGAGGCGGGCTCGATACGGGACGACAGGGAGATCATTGAAAGACAGCTGAAAAGCAACATGGAGAAGTACCCGGATGACCCCGACGTCTACGAGGCGCTCGCCCTTTTTTACGCAGCCACGGGCAGAAACCAGGAGGCCCTCGAGCTTTTTAAAAACCTGATTGAGATGGAAGTCACCGCACCCAGGCTCAACGCCACCGGCGTGACCCTCGTCCACATGGCCGAGTACGAGAAAGCATCTCAGTATTTCAGGCAGGCGATTGAGAAGGACCCGCTGTTTCTGAGCGCGTACAACAACCTGATGCGTCTTAGCCAGCAGCACGGAGAACTCGGCGACGTTACCGCCATGCTTGAAAAGGCAGTTGAAGAGCACAGGGATTTCGAGGCGGGCAGAGTCGCTTTAATCCGGATGAACCTTGCAAAGGGCGACATCGAAAAAGCCTCGCTTCTGCTGAAGGACGCCGGCGATAATCCGGATATGACCCGCATGAGGGGGTACGTGGAACTCAGAAAGGGAAACCGTGAAAAGGCTGCCGAGTATTACCTCGAGTACATAACGGCAAGGCCCTACGACCCGCATGCCCGGGACCTTCACGTGTTCATACTCGTTCACAAGGTGGCAAAGGCGCAGGAAGCAAAGGCGCAGGAAGCGAAGGCGCAGGAAGCGAAGGCGCAGGAAGCACAATGAAAAACAAGCAGCTTGTGTCCGGTATAGCCCTTCTAATCCTCGTTGTCGCCGTGGCCGTTGGGACGAACATGAGGTCGGGTTCCATCAAAGGCGACAGGGCACAGCAGGCATCAAAGCCTTCCAGCTCCGGAAAGTTCGGGCAGAAAGTCGACAGTCCCAACATTCTCATCATCACAATGGATACGACACGTGCCGATCACCTCGGCTGCTACGGTTATGAAGGAGTGAAAACTCCCGCCATCGATGAAGTTGCGTCAGAAGGCGTTGTTTTCGAGAATGCGTTCAGCGTGCAGCCCGTTACCCTTCCATCCCACTGCAGTATTTTCACAGGGCAGTATCCTTTCAGGCACGGGGTAAGGGACAACAGCATATACCGGCTTTCAGACAGGTCGATAACCCTGGCCGAGATACTTCATGCCAGGGGATATCTTACGACCGCGTTCATTTCTTCGTACATTCTCGATCATCAGTTCGGGCTCGCGCAGGGATTCGAGTACTACAACGACAGGTTTGTAAAGCCCAAGCAGAAGGGCAGGCTCCCGGTTGACAGGCGGGCGTCCGAGGTGAGCTTTCTCGCATGCGACTGGCTCGATGCCGTGAAGTCCAGGATTCAGGAAAAGCCCTTTTTCCTGTGGCTTCACTACTACGATCCCCATGCGGACTATGATCCTCCGCACCCTTACAGGGGCGCGTATCCGAACCTGTACGACGGTGAGATCGCCTACATGGATGACTGGATCGGCTACTTTTTCAACTGCCTGAAGAAGAGAGGCCTGTGGGAAAACACGCTCGTAATCATGACCGCTGATCACGGTGAAAGCCTGGGTGAATACAACGAGCGCACGCACGGAATATTCATGTACCACTCCACCACCCAAGTCCCCCTCATCATCAGGCACCCGGAATTGATAAAGCAGGGTGTGCGCGTGAGGGAGAGGGTTTCGTCAGTGGACATACTGCCCACTGTCCTGGACATACTCGGCATAGGCGTGGAAATGGAAACGGACGGCAGGAGCCTGCTCGGGTATATAAATGGAAACCGCGATCCGGAGCGCGCAGTATACAGCGAGGCTTTTATTCCCAAGGGCTTCGGCTGGAGCGAGCTCAAGGGCGTACGGCAGAGGGACAGGCTGTACATCGAGGCTCCGAAAAAGGAATTTTATCATATTGCGCTGGATGCGGGCGCTCGCGAGAACGTCATTGAGAAAGAAGCGGCCGCCGCACAGAACATGGGCAGTCTGCTGGAAAGCATGCTGGCTTCTGCGACTCAGACTTATGCTGAAAAGGTATCCGTTGACAGCGAAATGGTTCAGAAGCTGAGGGCAATCGGCTATTTTGCCGGAGGCGGCGAGGCTGAGGAATCGGACGGAGACCAGAAGGACAGGCCTGATCCCAAGGACAGGATTCACCTGTTTAATTTTTACCAGAGGGCGAATTCGTTGATCGCAAATGGATCCTATGAAGCCGGCACGGCTCTGCTGGAGAAGATCGTAGAGCAGGATCCGGGCAATACAAGGTTCCGGATGGAGCTCGGCGACGCCCTGGTTGAGCAGGACAGGTTTCAGGATGCGGAAAAACACCTGAAAAAGTGCATAAGCATCAAGCCGCAGGATGCGAGGATACATTTCCTGCTCGGCAACTGTTATGAAAAATGGGGGAAGGGAGACCGGGCTGAGAAAGAGTACCAGGCCACGATAGCGCTCAACCCGCAGCACTTTATGGCGCATTTTCACCTGGGCATACTGCACATAAACGCGAAACGGTGGGAAGAGGCCAGGCAGGCTTTCACCAGAACGAGGCAGCTCAAGCCCCGGGATCCGCGCACGCTCAACAACCTGGGCTACATAGCGATAAAGGCTGAAAACGATTTCAGGACGGGCATCGATTACATAAGGCAGGCGCTCGATGCAGCTCCGAAGAATCACGAGATAATGGGCAGCCTGGGTTCCGCCTACCTGAATTCGGGTGACTATGAAAAAGCGCGCAGATATCTCGAAGGCGCGCTGGAAATAGTTCCGGACAGCCAGGTGTTCATTCAGGAGCTGATGCGCCTTTACACGGCCACGGGTGAAAAGGACAGACTGGAACAGCTGCAGAAGAGACAGGCACTGATTGAGAGAAATAATGATAACCATTGACATCGCATGCCGGCGTCACGCAGGTTTGTATTCATGGAAGAGATAATTGAAATACTGTCATTCGAGCTGGGCGGAATAGAGCTTAAGGTTTATGCGCTGGCATTTCTGGCCATTCTGGGGGGTTTTGTGGCGCGTTGGATTGCAACCGGTATCATAGTGCGGGCAGCAAAGGGCGCCGAAAAGACAAACACCGTCATCGACGACATTCTCGTGGGAGCGATTGCGAAACCACTCGGCTGGGCCTGCGTGCTCGGCGGCGTCTATGTGGCGCTTCTCGTTCTGCCCCTGCCCGAAAAACCCGTGGATATCCGTAAGTTCAGCGATGCCCTGATCCGGGGGCTCAGCGTGCTCGTAATCGTGTGGTTTGCAAGCCTGCTCCTGGACGGCCTTACAAAGGTATGGGGTAAAAAGGCCGAATCCACAGAGTCCAGGCTTGATGATCAGCTCGTTCCCCTGGTGCGCAAGTCCGGCAAGGTGTTTCTGTACATGATCGGCATTGTGCTGTTTCTGCAGAACCTGGGCTATTCGGTCGCCAGCCTGCTTGCGGGGCTCGGGCTCGGAGGCGCTGCCGTTGCACTTGCGTCCAAGGACACGCTGGCGAATTTCTTCGGATCCCTTGTTATATTCGTGGATCGCCCGTTTCACGTGGGCGACTGGATCGAGATGGACGGCATCGAAGGCACGGTGGAGGAGGTGGGACTGAGGACCACGCGCATCAGGACCTTTGCCAACAGCCTGATTACAATGCCTAATTCCATGCTTACGACGAGGGCCATCGAGAACTGGTCAAGGATGCAGAAGCGCCGGATTAAGATGAACATCGGGGTTACGTACGACACCGGCCCGGAGAAAATGGAACTCCTCGTACAGGGCATACGTAAGATAATCGAAGAGGACGATGCACTGCGCAATGATTTTTATCTCGTGAACTTCAATGAGTTCGGGCCGCACAGCCTTGATGTCTTTATCTACTGTTTTACAGTGACCACTGTCTGGGCCGAGTTCCTGGCCGCAAAACAGGATTTCATGCTTAAAATAATGAAGCTCGTGGATGAGCTGGGCCTGGAATTTGCTTTTCCGACCCAGACACTGCATGTTGAGTCATTACCGGAAGGAAGGAAAATACAGCCGTAGCCGTTTTTCGAGGAGATTCAATTGCTCGTAATACCCGCTGAAGAACTTTCAGCCGACCCCTCAAAGATCGAGAAAATAGTCACCGCGGTAAAAAGAGAAAAAGTGATATGCATTCAGTGCGGGTCCACCTACCGCCTTGCAGTGCCCGCGTTTTCCGCACAGGCGGTGAGCACGCTGTTTCAGATCAAGCGCAGGACGAAAAAGGCGCCGGCGCTTGTTTTTATTCCTGACGCGGGGGCGCTTTCGTCTGTCGCACAGGAGGTTCCGGATGTTGCGTCAGCATTAATGAAGGCATTCTGGCCAGGGCCGCTCACGCTTCTGTTCAAACCGTCCGATGATCTTCCGGCCGAGCTGAGAAAGGCGCTGACAAAGGGAAGAAAGAAGATAGGCGTGCGCGTTCCGGAAAATCCGGTTGCTCATGATATCCTGAAAATGTCCGGCATGCCGCTTCTGGTATCGAGCGCCAACGTGGCGAGCAGAAAGGGTGCGGGAAGCGTTGCGCAGGTGAAGCAGAACTTCGGCCGGTGGCTGGACGTGTTCGTGGACGCGGGCGACCTGAAGCCCTACGAGCCTTCCACCCTGGTGGATTTCAGGAAAGGCTCGCTTCATATAATCCGCGAGGGCATGATCAGGGAAGAGGATATAAAAAAGGTCATCTCACCCTCAAACGAAGATCCGCCGTAGTCCGCGGAGGCGGACAGGCCATCCGAAACCCCTTGTCCTTCCCTGTATTAAGAAGTAATCTCTCCTTAATAAGATTTACAAAGAGTTCAGGACTGATGAAAAAAAGCATCATCTGCGTTTTCTTTCTTGCCTGCATGTCTTTTGCAGTTTCCGAGCCTGCAGCTCAGGAAGCACAGGACAGCAACGCGCTTGCAAGGCAGTCCTACGAGCAGGGCATCTCGCACTACGAGAACGGCGACTATAAAGCTGCTGCGACCGCATTCCGCGAGGCATACACCTTGAGGCCGTCCTGGAAAATCCTGTTCAACATAGGGCAGTCAGAGGCGGCTGCAAAAAGGTACGGCCTGGCCATGGAGGCTTTTCAGAAATACCTGATAAAGGGCGGCGACGACATACCGGGCGATCGCAAGGATTACGTGACAGAAGAAATAAGGCGGCTCAAGGAACTCGTGGGCGAAGTCGAGGTGGACGCGCCCGAAAAGTCTGCCGTGTACATCGACGGGGTGCTCAGGGGAACAGCGCCGCTTTTAAGTCCTGTGCTCGTGGTGGGCGGCACGAGGCACGAGGCAGTGGTAAAGCTGGAAAAGGACGAGCTGTTAAGGCGCGAGTTCTCGGTCTGGGGCGGAAAAAAGATAAAACTGGTTGCGCAGAAAAAGCCGGAAAAGGCGCCTGGGCCCGCGCCCGTGGCAGTGGCTGAAAAGCCTGAGCCTGAGGAAGAACAGGAAGAGGCCGGGCCTGAAGAGGAGACACAGCAGCTTGATCCATTGTACTTCTGGCTTTCGCTCGGCGCCACGGCCGCATTCGGCGGGGCCACACTGGCCGTGGAGTTCGTTGTTAAGGATAAATACGAACAGTACGAGGAAAAAGGGGATTCCTCCATAAAGGACGAGGGCCGGACCCTTCAGCCAGTGGGAATTGCTTTTCTGGCGCTTACGGGCGCGGCAGCGGTTGCGACCGGGGTGCTGGCCTATTTTACTTTTGCAGAGACAGGGGATGCAGGCGAAGCAGGTGAGACGGGAGATGACAGCGACACAGCACGAATCCATGTTGCGCCGTGGGCGGGCACAGGCAGCGGCGGGCTGATGCTGGAAATGGACTGGTAATTTCATGAGAAACGGATTCATCATATTACTCACTGTTCTCATGGCGGTTTACTCGTGCACGGGCTGCTACATATTTAAGGATTTTGACGAAGCAGAAGTGAGCGACAGTGGAACGGATAAAGACACCGGAACGTCCGCGGGCGCTGGCGGTGATACGGACTCGGATTCAGACTCTGATACTGATTCGGACACGGATACTGACACGGATACAGATACTGACACGGATACAGATACAGATACAGATACAGATACAGATACTGATACTGACACGGATACTGATACTGACACGGATACTGATACAGACACGGATGCAGATGCCGACGCGGACGCGGCGCATCCTGCGGATGCGGGGCAGGATGGTTCCCATACTGCAGATGCAGGTAGTGATGCTGACGCTGACGCTGACGCTGATGCTGACGCTGATGCAGATGCTGATGCTGACGCCGACATCGATGCTGATGCCGATGCCGATGCCGATACCGATGCTGACGCCGACGCTGATGCCGACGCCGATACAGACGCTGATGCTGATATCGATGCGGATGCGGACGCCGATGCCGATGCCGATGTCGATGCAGACGCCGACGTTGACGCAGACGCGGATGCAGATGCAGACGCCGATGCTGACGCGGACGCGGATAGTGACGCTGATGCCGATGCGGATGCCGATGCAGACGCTGACTATTGCGATCCGGCAACGGAAGTAAGGCAGCCGGGCACAGACCTGTGCTGGCGCAGGTGCCCGCTGGATCAGACATGGGATGGAGCTTCCTGCGAAGGTCCGACATTGTCAGAGAACTGGTGCAATGCGAGCGGAAATAATGTAAGCGGGAATTGCACTACTTCTCACGAGGGCCAGGACGACTGCGAGATTACACTTGGACCACAGTACCGCCTGCCCACTGCTGAAGAATTTTCAGTCCTGCTTGAGGAGGATGGAGGTATTGGTTCTGAAGGCAGGGACTGCGACGGCGACAACGGGGAAACCATGTGCACCGGCATGTTCGGCTATGATTCCGGATGGTACTGGTCGTCGTCGCTAAGCGGTGGGAGCAACGCATGGAATGCCAGATTTAACTACGGCCACGTCAACCACCTCGACGTGGGCATCGGTAGCAGTATGCGTTGCCTTCGTCATGGCGGATGCAATGGCGCAGACTTCATGGCCCTGTGGTTTGTCGACACCAGTTCAGCGCCGAACGGGGATTTCTGGTACGACATCTGCGTGGACGGTGCGTGCGTGTCGCCGGGTTCCTGTAACGATGCTGCATGCAATGCTCCTGGCCCGCACTTTGAGCTTCCGCCTGCCGTGCTGGGCGGTGACTATACCGTAGACAACCCTGGCATGGCTACCGCACAGTGGTTGGTAACGGACAACAAGACCGGGCTCATGTGGCAGCGCTGCCGCATGGGCCTTATGGGAGAAAACTGTACTGTTGACGACCCAACAGTGCCAGAGGATCAGATATCATGGCAGGACGCGCTGAACTACTGCGACAGCCTTGAATGGGCCGGGTTCGACGACTGGTACCTGCCGGACGAGTATGAATTACAGTCAATCGTTGATTACGGCAAGACCGACAGCCCGGCAGTCGACCGTACCGCGTTTCCGGAAACACCGGGAAGTTATTTCTGGTCGTCGTCGTCCTACGAGTCGGATTCAGGCAACGTGTGGTACGTGGACTTCAACATCGGCTGGGTGGGCAGCGACACCAAGAACATCGACAACTGTGTTCGTTGCTCCCGTCGCGGACCGTGAAAGGATGTTAAGATAATGTTCACAATGTCATTCAGATTGCGCGCATATCTTTTTACGGCCGTTTTTTTGACAGCGTTTGCGGCGGACACGGCAGGACCGCGCTTCGAGCGCCTGATGATGGGGGCTGTTTCCGTGCCCGTGGTAAAGGATACGGTGACCGGTTTAATGTGGCAGGGCTGTCCTGCAGGAATGACGGGCGATGCGGCATCGTGCACTGGAACCGCAGCGACTTATTACTGGAGTGATGCAAACAACTACTGCTCCACAACCCTGAATGGCGACAGTTCAAAGAACGCGGGATTCACGGACTGGTACCTGCCGGACATAAAAGAGATCAGAAGCATACTGGATAACCGGTATTCAGACCCTGCAGTCAACCAGACCTTTTTCCATGGTACACCCATCAGCTATTTCTGGTCGTCGTCCTCATACGCGCCGGATTCAGGCATGGCGTGGAACGTAAACTTCGACGACGGCAACGTGGAGTACAACGTCAAGAACAGCTACAATTATGTCCGCTGCGTCCGTCGCATGTAGTGAATTGATCCTTCACTGGTCTGTCCGCCTTCGTCCGCCTTCGCCCGCTTCGCGTGCTTCGGCGGGATCATGGACTTTCAAATTATAATCAGGGTGTCTGTAAAACTGGAGATATCCGGCCAGATGCACTAGGATTCAGTGTGTACGGAGAGCCGTGGATGCAATGCTCAAGGTCGATGACGATAAAATCAGCTGATAATGCGGTATTTATGTATTCATAGCCGAGGTCGTGCGGATTTTTTACGACAGAAACCCTTTGTTTATGAGGATATCATCAAAAAGGCCACATATGTGGCCTTTCTGGACTTGAAAATGGTGCCGGACACCCTTTTGCAGGGTGCCGGACACCTTTTGCACGGTGCCAGACACATTTTACGATGAAGAAATATGAAATATGCGCGGCCGTGCTCGCGGGCGGTGAGGCAAGCAGGTACGGGGGAAGGCCCAAGGGCCTTATTGAGATCAGCCCGGGCAGGACGATTATCCGGAACGTGCTGGAGCAGATCCGGGCGGCCGGGATTCAGAAGACAGTAATTATTGCAAATGACCCTGAGCCTTATGAAGACCTTGGAGTCGAAATACTTGCCGATTTAAGGCCCGGAAACGGCCCCCTGGGCGGCATTGAAGCCGCGCTCGATCACTACAGCGGCAAGTGCACTGCAACGCTTTTTCTTCCGTGCGATCTGCCTGGAATACGGTCGGGGCATATCGAAAAGCTCGCAGATTCAGTTGATCCACAAAACCCCGGCATTGTGGTGGCCGTGACCGGGGATTCATTCATGCACGCGTTGTGTTCCATAATGCATAACGATATGCTCGGTGAGGTAAAAAGGGCGCTGGACATGAAACAACTGGCAGTAAACGGGTTTCTGCGGTCTCATAATGCGCGTGAAATTTTCTTTAAAGATGAAGAGGCTTTCTTCAACATCAACTCTCCCGAAGACCTTGCACGGTGGGAAAAGAGCGTGAGTGGATGATCTGGATTGTATGCGGTGCAGGTTCGGGCGTTGGCAAAACGCATCTGTCTTTCAGGCTGTGCGATGTATTGCCTGATTCAGCATATGCAAAGCTCGGCCATCACAGCCCGCAGAAGGGAAAGCCTGAAAATTACTTCACGAGCAGGGAGGAAATACTGAAATTCATCGATGACAACGCGGACCGCGGAAACCTGGTGCTAGAGTCGAACTCCCTGGCGAAAAGCGGCATTGCGGATCTAGCGGTATTTATTGATGAAATTCCCGGCAGGACGGATGTGCGAGATGACCGCGTGGAGCTGATGAACATATCGGACATCATAATCTCTGCGTCGGGCAGGTCCGGAAACTGGAAGAACGTTCTTGAAAAGAAGGTGAAGGATCCAGGACTCATTAATTTGCTTCTTGAAATTTTCAGCGATCATGAGGATTACATTAAATCAGGGGCGAGGGAAGAACGGCAGGTATAAAAAGCGATGAAGTTTCAGGAAAAATCGAGCAGTCCTCAAACGCATTCGCTCAGGACATTCGACGTTGTAAGGTTCGAGACTTCGTCGGACAAGAAGATCCACGAACAGGTTCAGGTCGCTGTTGAGGATTCCATTACAATCGATGTCAGGGACGTGGGTGCGTACACCATCATGTGCTCGAGAACGGACACTGTGCCGCTGGCGGCAGGCTTTATCCTTTCGGAAGGCATAATCGGGAGCATGGACGATATTGAGGATATATCTGAATGCATGGATGCGGTCGGCGTGGTTAACGTGAAGCTCAGGGATCCTGCTTCGGTAAGCACCCGTGGAAGAAACCTGACCGTAAGCTCTTCGTGCGGTCTGTGCGGAAGCAGGGAATCAATTGACAGTATGATTTCGGGCATAGGCCCGGTCCACGGGAATGAAAAAATAAAATACGGTCTCCTTGTCGAATCGGTGGAGAAAATGCGGGCAAAGCAGGAGGCCTTCAGGTACACGGGCGGAACGCATGCGGCGGCCGTATTCGATGCTGAGGGCGGGCTGCTCTCGCTCGGAGAGGACGTGGGCCGGCACAATGCACTGGACAAGGCGGCGGGCAAATGTTTGCTCGGCGGCACTCTCGACCGGGCGTGTTTTGCAACGCTTTCCGGCAGGCTGAGCCTGGAGATGATCATCAAGGCCGCCCGCGCCCGTCTGCAGATACTGGCCGCCGTGTCCGCGCCTTCGTCCCTCGCGGTTGAATCAGCACGGCGATTGAATATCACGGTCTGTGGCTTCACCCGTGGAAGCAGGATAACTGTTTTTTCCCATCCGGACAGGGTGTTACTTTAGAGACTGGAAAATAATTGCGTATCCGGTAATATCCTTTGCAGGTCGAAGAGCCGGCAAATCTATTTAAGGAGGGTTTGATGAGATACCGTTTTACACATCTCCTGCTCGCATTATGTGCGACACTTATACTTTTCGCCTGCGGCGAAGACGAGAAAGCAGCGGAAAAACCGAAAGCCGTGAAGAAAACGGCACGGAAGGAAAAAGTGGACAAGGCAAAGCTTCAGAAAGAGAAAGAAGAAAAAAGACAGGCGCTTGTAAAGGAAGAACTGGCCGCTTTCAATGATCATAAATTTGCATTCGATGCATCCGGTCTGGAAGAAAAGGACAAGATTTTCTTAAGACACATGCTTCAGGCGGCGGAGATTGTGGAGGATCTGAACATGCTTCAGGTCCACAACCGGAATCTTCATTTTGCCAAAGAGGTTGAAAAAACGGGAACAGACGACGACAAAAAGCTCTATCATCGCTACCAGCTGCCGTGGTGCATCACCTCCGAGGATCCGCTGTGTAACGCCCTGAAGACATTTCCACCTAAAAGAATCGGATATGACGCCTGGCCTGAAAGCATGACGGACGAAGAATTCGAAAAGATAAAGAAAGCGCCTGAAGCAAAGAATCTGCTCAGTCCTTTTACGGTTGTAAGAAGAGCGGGTACGGATAAATGGATTGCCGTACCGTATACAAAGGATACCGTGCTCGGGCCCAGGATGAGGGCGCTTTCAGCTTCGCTCAAGGCGGCTGCCAAGTATGCCGACACTCCTTCGCTGGCAAAGTTCCTTGAATCCAGGGCCGAGGCTTTTATCGCGGATGATCCATTCCCCTATGATGAGAGCGACTACGACTGGATTGCACTGGACGGCAAATGGGAAGTCACATGCGGTCCTTACGAGGTTTACAAGAATCCAAGGCAGATCAAGGCCAGGTTCGAGATGTTCGTCGGGCTCGTAAATAAAGAAGTGACAGCGCAGCTTTCGAAATTCCGCAAAGATTTGCAGACCATGGAGAACGAGCTGGCCGCGCTGGTAGGCGAGGAGATATACAAGAGCCGCAAGATAGACCCCCGCGTCTCCATCAGGGCCATAGACGTTATCATGGCATCGGGAGACGGCAGAGGGCAGCAGGGTGCGACTGTGGCATTTCACCTTCCCAACAGGGGAAAGTCCGTGGACGAGGGTCTTTACAAGAAGGTCATGCTGGTGAATCACGCAAAGGCGTTTGAGCCCGTATACAGGGCAAGGGCAGCGCTGATACTTGACGAGACACAGAAGGACATGGTTTCGGGCATGACGGACATTCTCAATGTGACCTTCCACGAGTTCGCCCACGGTTTCGGAGCTTATAAAGAGCTTAAAATCAGGGACAAGGCCGGAAAAGAGACAACCGTTGGCGGTGCCCTTAAGGATCTCAGCAGCCTTTTCGAAGAGGCAAAGGCCGATGTCACGGCGCTGTGGTTTATCGAACAGTCGCTGAAAAAGGGATGGATCAACCAGTCCGAGGCCGAGCAGAGATACACGTCCGGAGTGATGCACGCCATAGGGCTGATGCAGTATCCCCTGAGGGGCGTTTATCCGCGGATGTGCGCGCTTCAGCTGGGTCATTACCTGGACTCGGGCGCATTGATTTACAACAGGGAAACCGGACGGCTGAAAATTGATTACGAAAAGATGCCGGCGGCCGTTGCATCCCTTGCAAAGACAGTTTCTACAATTCAGCTCACGGGCGATTACGAGGGCGCAAAAGAGCTTCTTGGAAAATACGTGAAGAAGAATGAAAAGGGCGAGTTTGAGCTCACGGGCTCGGTTGCGGTTCCTGCAGCCACTGCAAAGGCCAGGTTCGCCGAGGCCGGGATCAAGAGCCTGTGCCTGGATTATGAAGTAAGCGGCATGGAGAAGACAGAGATTGAAAAGAGAGCACAGAAAGAGGCCGATGCCGGGGGACACAAGGGTCCCGTAATCGAGAAATACGAAGGAGAATAGCTCTCAAGTTTCCAGCCTTGATTAATCAGGCACGCAGCAGAATTCCATGAATCCTCCGCATCCGGGAAGATCCTCCTGATGTTCGTTGGAATGACATCCCCATGGAGGCAGGATCCAGCTCTGGCACCTGCCCCCGGACGAGAGACAGTCCGCAGGCCCTGCATCGTAACCGCCGCCCGCGTCCGGGACACCGGCATCGCCGCAGGGGTTGTCCGGCACTATTATCCTGACATCGTCCACGTACCATCCTTCTGAAGAGGTATCGCCGTCGGATCCCATCCAGAAGCGTACCCTGAAAGCGGGTATTCCCGCGCTGGAGGTGATGTCGAACGCGGCAGTCTCCCATGAAGCCGGATCTCCCTCGAATCCCGGCTTGCCGTCCATGTGACATGCATCTTCCGTGCTCAGGTTGCCGTCATACCCTCCCTCGGGCGCTATGTCCGTCCAGAGCCCGCCGTCCGAAACCTGCAGCAGGGCTCCGTCATATTTCTGGGTTGAGCCTTCGGTCTGGAAGCTGTACCAGTGGCTGAATACGAGCAGGATTGTATCGTTACCGGTGCAGCCCGAAAGATCGATGGGGGGTGATTCAAGCCACGAGCATTCGTTGTCGTTGTAATCGTCGTTGAGATGCGTGCCCCAGCAGCTGCCGCTTTCCCCGGCGCATGCGGCAGGGCCGTTTTGTGCCTGCCCGTATTCCCATGAGGGATATGCACCTCCCGTGCTGTATGATCCGTTGTCCGTGTTGAAGTCCTGAAGGTACAGGATTCCGCAGCAATGATCAGCGTCAGCGTCGCTATCGGCATCTGCATCCGCATCTGCGTCGGCATCCGCATCTGCATCCGCATCTGCGTCAGCATCCGTGTCTATGTCAGAATCCGTATCAGTATCAGAATCCGTGTCAGAATCCATATCAGTATCAGAATCCGTGTCTGTGTCGGTATCAGTGTCAGTATCAATGTCCGTATCACTGTCGGAATCAGTATCCATGTCCGTATCGGTATCTCCCGTGCTTCCGCCGTCCCTGCCCGGAAAATTGTTTTCGTTTTTATAACATGTGTTATCCGCCGGGTTGCACACAAAACCTTCGGGACAGTCATAATCCGTCTCGCAGGTAAAAACACCTTCCGGAAGATCTATTCCGCATCCAGGGAGGACCATGAAGGCGATCAGCAGAACTGGATTTTTACAGAAATACTTTTTCAATGTCCCGCAGAACATGATACCCGGTCCCTTTCGCAGGAGTTTCGTCTATCCTATACTAATTATTCTTCTTTTTCTAATGAAGTTTTGTATTAAATACGAGCACATACTGTACAAATGCTGTAACCCGTCCGTAATTGCTGGGGTTGCCGGGTATTTTCGTATAAAATAGTCCGTGGAACAGAGATTGATATATGGCTGATCACCGAAAACGTTACGAGAAGCTTCTGGGAAACAGGCTGCAGGACAAGTATCTGCTCAACGGCATCCTGGGCGAAGGCGGAATGGGTGTTGTATTTGAGGCTGAAAATGTGCTCATCAGGCGGAAAGTGGCCGTAAAGATACTCAACCCGGATCTTAAATCCGACGAGGAAGTGGTTGAGCGCTTTCACCGGGAAGCACAGGCGGCGGCCTACATCGGACACAAGAACATCGTGGATATCCTGGACCTGGGATTTACGGATGATCACACGCCCTTCATAGTGATGGAATACCTGAAGGGAGAGAGTCTTCTCGATATCAGAAACCGCAAAGGCATGCTCGAAGACAGGGAAACCCTGGAGATAGTATTTCAGATTCTTTCGGCCCTGGTCGCGGCGCATGCCAAGGGCGTTATTCACCGGGACCTGAAGCCCGAGAATGTTTTTATTTCATACAGCCCGTCCGGCGATGCAGAAGCGAAGATACTCGACTTCGGCATCTCGAAGTTCGCGCATGGAACGGGATCGGAGATAACGAGCCCCGGGCTTACAAAGGTGGGCACTGTGATGGGAACGCCCTATTACATGTCGCCTGAGCAGGCCAGGGGGGACGAGGACATTGACGCCCGCACGGATATTTATTCGGCAGGCGTACTGCTCTACGAACTCCTGACAGGGCATCTTCCCTACGAGGAAGAGAACTACAACATGCTGATGGCGAGGCTGCTCACCGAGGATCCTCCGCCTCCGAGATCATACAGGCCTGACATAACCGTTGACCTGGAAAAGGTTATTCTCAAGGCGATGTCCAGGGACAGAAATGAAAGATACTCCCGGATGGTCGAACTGCTTTCTGATCTTATGCCGTTTTTCAAGGGCGAAAAGGAATCTCTGGTCGAAAGAAAAATATCCGTTATTCCTCCTCCATCAGAGGAGGAAGAGCTTAAGCCCGAAGATGTTCCCACCGTTAAACCGTTTCCCGAAAGTGCACAGGATTCCGGCTCGGACACAGGTGAACAGCCCGTGTTCATGATAGACGGCATGCCCGCAAAACCGGAGGATGTCCTGCCCGTTCCTACCAAGCCTCATGCCAGGACTCTTACGCCCACGGGGTGGAGCGACAGTGCCGCCAGGCGCAGGAAGATGACGTGGGGCGGCATTGTCGGCGGTGCCGCCGTTATAGTTGCGCTCATGCTGATGTTCCTGGGCGGCGGGGAGGAGATGACGGATAGCGCGACTGAGGGCCCCGGTGCCGGTGCACGGATTGAGAAAACCGCGGGAGATACCACGCTTTCGCAAGAGACATCCGGTCCGGTAAAGACGCAGAGCCTCATGAAGGTGGAGATGAATCCGGCGGATGCCGTGCTGAGCGTAAACGGTGAGACAAGGGATGAAAGTGAATTCAGGCTCGATAATGGTTCAGGACCATACACACTGAAGGCGCTAAGGGAAGGTTATGAACCGTTCAGTCAGACCGTGCCTGTGATTGATAGAGACATGGTCATAAAAATTGATCTGAAAAAGATGGCTGCCCGCGACTCAAAGACCGGGAAGGATAGCGGGGGCCCCGATACCGCTTCAACCGTTCGGAAAAATGCTTCCGGAAAAGGGACCTCTTCGGAGAAACCGCCCGTAAAACGCAGGAAAAAGAACAGATTTAAGCGAGACAACCCCTTTGAATAGTGCTAAATCTTACTTGGGAGTAAGTAATGACAGGGAGATTGTTTCTTTTACTGTTTCTTCTCATGTTTACGAGGGCCGCTTATGCGCAGGAGGTGGAATCCTGCCCCGCTTCTTCTGATGATCCCGGACAGACAAAGGCCATAGCCGGCAGATGGTATTCCATGGCAGTGGATTACGTGGACTCGGAAGAATGGCTTCCGGCAATCCGGTGTTTCCTGTGTTCATACAGGCACGCGGAGCATCCTAACACGGCATATAACCTGGCACAGGCGGCCCAGGAGCTTGGAGAACCGGATATTGCAGTGTTTTTCTTCAGCAGTTATCTGAAGCTTTCTCCCTATGCAGACGACAGTGAAGAAGTTCAGGGACGGATCAGGGAACTGAAGGAAAAAAGCGGTTCTCAGCAGGATGACGACGTTTCCGGCTTGCAGATCAGGGCGATGATGGACAGTGCCGTAAGCGCGGATTCAAGAGGCGAATACGAACAGGCTGCTGATGGGTATATGGACGTTGTAAGGGCCTCGCCCATGGACGCAAACAGCACTCAGATCCTTGCCAGGGTTATGGAAATAAGGTCGGCCCTGGACAACGGTACTGCCGTAAGGCCGATTGAAGCTCCGGAGCCTGAACCGGAGGCGGATCAGGACGTCAGCGCCGAGCCTGTTCAGTCCGAAGAGCCCGTGCAGCAGCCTGAACATGACAATACCATGGATATTGCAGGCTGGTCTCTGATCGGAGGAGGCGGTGCCATGATCGTGGCAGGCGCAGTCCTTGCCGGTGTTTACTACATGAAGAAGGACAATGTGGAAAACGCTGAAGCAGGCACAAGCTTTTCTGACGTAAAGGATGATTACGAATCGGCTGAAGGAATCGGCATAGGGGGCGTCGTCTGTCTTGCAGCCGGCGCGGCCGCTGCACTTGCCGGTGGATATATCCTCATATTCGAAACAGATTCCGGCGCGAAAGGCTCTGTCGAAGCGCGTATTCAGCCGGCGGGTACGGGCATCATGCTGCAGGCGGATTTTTAATCAGGGGGATTTTTAATCATCCGGATTTTCTTCAAGGCACTTCCAGAGTCGGAAGACAAGATCTTCGATGCCTATGCCGGCAACGGCGGATACGGGCAGGATTTCGATTCCTGCTTTTTCAAAACGCGGGCGAAGCTCGTCGAACTGCTGCTCAACCTCGGGCCTGTCAATCTGGCTGAGCACCACGATCTGGGGTCTTTGGGCCAGATCCGGGTCGAATTTTTTCAGCTCGCTGTTGATGGACAGAAAGTCTTCCACGGGATCGCCGCCTTCATGCGTTATTGTCACCAGGTGGCACAGCGCCCTCGTTCTCTGTACATGTTTAAGAAAACGTATGCCGAGGCCGGCCCCGTCAGATGCTCCGGGAATCAGTCCCGGCACATCCGCGATCACGAATGACTGGTACTGCTCAACCTTTACTATGCCCAGTGTTGGAACCAGCGTAGTAAAAGCGTAGTCGGCGATCCTGGGTTTTGCAGCGGACAGGACCGACACCAGCGTTGATTTCCCGGTGTTCGGCATACCAATTACTCCGATGTCGGCCAGCAGCCTCAGTTCGAGTCTGAGATCCTTTTCTTCTCCGGGCTCTCCTTCCTCGGCCGTGTTCGGCGCCCTGTTCGTTGCTGTTGCGAAATGCATGTTTCCCCTGCCTCCGCGTCCGCCTTCTGCGATGACGGCTTTTTCGCCGTGTAGACGGAGGTCGGCGACCTGCTCATCCGTACTGCTGTCAAAAACAACGGTACCGACGGGCACCCTGAGAACTACAGGATTCCCTGCGCGGCCGTCGCGGTCGTTTCCGCTTCCGTGCCGGCCTTTTTCGGCCTTTATGCGCGGCTTGTAGGCGAACTCCTGCAGTGTGGACAGGCCTTCATCCGCCTCGAGAACGACGTCACCGCCGTTTCCTCCGTTTCCGCCGGAGGGTCCGCCCCTTGGACGGTACTTTTCTCTCCTGAATGCGCAGCAGCCGTTTCCCCCATCTCCGGCCTTGACCCGGATGCTTACCTCATCTATGAACTTCATGATACTCTCAAAATAGTAAATTGTTTTAATACGGCCAAGATTTTAGGCCATAATCTGCAAAAAAAGAGAAAAAAAAATGAACGACTCACTTGCCCCAATCGTGGAACAGCGACAGAGGCGCTATCTGGAAACCTTTTCCAGGAAGATAGCGGTGCTTAAGAAAGACCTCGGCCGGCTTGCCGGCCAGGATGCAGGTACGGACGAAAAGTCCTCCAGGAAACCCCAGGACTCTCTGAAAAGGCAGGCCCAGGGCCTCCTGAATGCCGGACCGGTTTACGATCTTCCCAGTGTGAGCGCCTGGGCAAAGGAGTTCATTGCCCTGGTGGAAGATACGGCGGCAGGTTCCGGTGATAAAAGAGGCAGGCTGATTGCTTCGCTGCATGAGAAAATCGAAGGTCTCGAAGCCCTTCAGCGAAACCTGCTGGAGGCAATGGGCGTTGACATCTCTGAATCCGGCCCGGCCGTGGAGCCGGTAAGGCCCGATGGCGACGATTCCGGGGAAAAGGAGAGTCCTTCACAGACACCGGGCAGCCAGGCTTCACGCTCAAGCCCCGCGCCTTTTGATTTTGGTGGTCCGGGGGATATTGCGGACAGGATTTCGTCCGTGCTCAAGGAGGATGAACGCGGACCTGAAGGCACTGAAAGGCTGCAGAGCTTCAGTGGAGTGGCCTGGAGCAATCTTGCCTCCGGGGATGCAAAGGAAGCGAAAGCGGCTTCGGAAATGCCCGGTAAAACCACAGAACAAGGTGCCCGGACCCCGACCGTAGAGCCTCATGATACACAACGTGATACAGAGTCGCTTTCCCTGTCCGACGTTGTGGAGATCCCGGACGGGGGAGAGCGGGTCGAGCCTCCAGAGATATCCGTTAAAAAGCCTCCTCCAGTGCATCCGGATGATGAGCCTGCCGCCGATGCCCTTCAGGTGGAGTTCACGGTTGCCGTCGTTGATCCGGACCCGGCAACCATGGAAGCTGCTCAGGGCGCGCTCAAGCCGGATCTTTTCTCTGTCAGGCAGATAAGCGGTCCGGATAGGGCTCACAGCGAAATCGTGGATCTTTCTCCGGATATAATACTCCTGGATCCCACTGCCGGAGGAAACCTGTCAGTGCTTAACGGTCTGGCGCGTGATCCTCTTACATCGGTTATTCCGGTTGTTCTTGTGGGAGGAAAGAATCCCGGAAGCGGTGTCAGCTGGATTCCCAAGCCGATTGATCTCTCACAGCTCGACAGTGTCGTCTTTTCCAGCATTTCCAGTGCCGGACCGACGCAGGAAGAGACCGCGGTCGAAGACCTGCGTGTCCTGAACCTGGACGGGCTCGTCGGTTTCATAGATTCTGAGCTCAGACACGGACTTATCGAAACGGCTTACGGACCGGGACACGGGCGACCCTTTCCGCTCAAGAGCAGGGCGGAAGTGCTGGCTTCCACCTGGTCGCTGGTGGCAGTTGCCCGCAACGCGGTTCACAATGCTTCCAGGGGCGAAATCAAGTTTCTGCCTTCCAGCAGGGGAGGGCTGGGCCTCATGGCCCTGAGTTCTTCGGATGAACTGCCCGAAGAAGAAGAAAGCGAAAGCACTGTGAGCAGGCAGGAGGTCAGCGACCTTGCCGGAATGAGCGTGCTTGTTGCTGACGACGACATGGAGATAAGGGAGATTTTCCAGAAGGTGCTTGCCGAAGCGGGAATGAAGGTTTCTGTTGCAGCTGACGGTGAAGCGGCCCTGGAAAAGATCAGGTCTTCACGTCCTGATGTAGTGATTTCGGACATTCTCATGCCGAAAATGGACGGCTGGGAGCTGTTATCGAGGATGAGGCAGGATTTTACGCTGCGCTTCATTCCCGTAATCATGATTTCCTGGAAAGAGGATTTTATCCAGCGGCTTGAGGAACTCTCAACAGAGGCTGACGGATATCTTCGCAAAGAGGTGGAGCAGAAGCAGATACTCGAGCGTATTGCGGGCGTTCTTAAACCCAGGCTCTACCTGGAACGCAGGCTTGCAGAGGGCATGAGCCCCAGCATTGCAGGAAGGATAGAGCGGCTGGGCGTTATCACGATAATCGACACGGTAAGAAAGTTGAAACCCCAGTCCATGATCAGATTCAGGGATAATTACGGGACTTACGAAGCTCACATTTTCAACGGCGAACTGGTTAACGTCGTAAGGCCGGGGCAGCAGGCGGATATTCACGCTTCGCCGGACGACAATCTCGAAAGACTGCTTGCAATGTCCGTGGGAAGATTCTCAGTGGAGGTGCTTCCTCCGGGCAAGGGCAAGGTTTTTTCTGCCGATACAAAGTCTCTGTTTGAAAAAGCGGCTGTAAGGCTGAACAATCTCGTTTCCCTTACCGCAGGCGGAGCAATTTTGAGGGCGAAGCGCATTGTTCTGGATGCTCTCAAGGCTGATTCATACCGGAAAGTCGTACCCGCCAAGCTCGCGACCACGGTTGAAATGCTTTCGTCAGGCATGAAGCCGAGGGAACTGGTTCTTTCTTCCAGAATCAGTCCGCGGGATATCGAAAGCCTGGTCATGGATCTGATTCGCAGGGGCGTTGTAAAGGATATCGAGCCTTTGCCCAAGGAAGAGATAGAGGATCTCGATGAGTTGAAACTGGCAAGAATGGATCATCCGAAGCCTCCTGACTTAAGGGAATCCATCGAAAGCAGGAAGGCGGCGGCCAGGGATGCGCGCGTAAAGTCCGGGGAAGGAAAAAACATTCTGCAGAAACCCGCGCTGGCTGTTGCACTTGGCCTTGGAATCCTTGTAACAGGCATTATCGTGGGATGGCTTCTTTCCATGCCGGGTGGGCAGACCGCGGATGGGGCAGGCACAGCCGTTACAGCCGCTCTGCCGGCTGCACAGAAGGTGAATACGCTTTCAGAACCTGTTGAACGGGAAACAGGCGGGGAAGAAGTTCAGGAGAAGGCACAGGAGCCCGAACCGGAGCCAGAACCAGAACCGGAGGCAGAGGAAGAAGAGCCGGTTAAGCTCGGTGAAATGGAAATCAGGCAGGAACCGGAAAAGCCTTCTTCCCCGAAAAAGAAGAAGGTCGTCAGCACTTACGATGAAGAAGAGGCACCTGCTGCCAGGAAAAAGCGGGCACCTGAACCGGAGCCGGAACCCGAGCCCGTAAAAAAATCACAGGCAAAGCAGGCGCCTGCGAAAGCACCTGTAAAAGAACCCGCGAAGAAAACCGAAAAGAAGCCCGAAGCACAGGCCCCTGCGCCCGCTCCCAAGCCGCCGCCTGCATCAGCGGGAACGCTCGTAATAAACAAACAGCCTGGAGTCAATGAGCCCGTAAAGGTGTTCATAGACGGCAAGAGTTCCGGGACAGCTCCCCTGAAACTGAAACTCAAGCCCGGTCTTCACGAAATCAAGTTCGTGGTCGGGAACGCATCGTCCCTGCGCATGGTAATGGTTGCAAAGGGGATTACCAAACGCGTTACCCCCAATGTGCAGGTGCCGTGATGGATGAAGCCTATAGACATGCAGCCGAACTCATCAGGAACGCGAAACGCATCGTTGCCTTTACGGGTTCCGGAATCTCGGCGGAGAGCGGCATTCCCACGTACCGCGGGGCCGGCGGCATATGGAGTGAGTATGACCCTGACAAGTATGCGAATATTGACTATTTCATGCACGATCCGACGTATTACTGGTCTTTTTTCAGGGATGTCAGGTACGACAAGCTCGTGAAGTCAGAGCCAAACAGGGCGCACACCGCTCTGGCCGAACTCGAAAAAGACCGGGCGCTTACGGATGTGATCACGCAGAATATCGACGGGCTTCATCAGGCGGCCGGGTCGGGGCGCGTGATAGAGCTGCACGGAAACACGAGGATCATAATATGCCTGGACTGCGGGGCTGAATACCATTACGAGGACGTGCGCCGCCAGGTCGAAAAAGAGATGCCGCCGAAATGCACGAAATGCAGCGGGCTTCTCAAGCCGAAAGTAGTTTTCTTCGGCGAAGGGCTTCCGGCGGACGCTCTTCAGGGCGCGGCCGAGGCTTCCGGTAGCTGCGACCTGTTTATCGTGGTAGGCAGTTCGCTCGTGGTTTATCCTGCGGCCGGTTTCCCCGTCATGGCAAAGCAGAACGGAGCAAAGCTCATAGTAATCAACCTGGGTGAGACCGGCATGGAGGGCATCGAAGACGTGCGCATCGACGAGAAAGCCACTGTTGCCTTTGATAGCATCATGTCTCAACTGAAATCCGCCTAGTGACCTGCCATGTGGATACGGAAATAAATGCATCCTGATCCGGCGGATATTCAATGAAGAAACTTTTGGTCACAGCTGCAGTTCTTCTGCTTGTTGTCCTGGTATTCTTTGTTTGCGGGACCTGGTATGCGTCATCAGGCCTCATATCCTACAGATACTCCGCCGGTCAGGAGGTTTTTGACAGGCGACTCGGTGCTTTTTCAAAGAGACACGGGGTGCGTGTTGAAAAGACAGTCTTCAATACATACGAAAAGAGCGATACCGGCAGCGGGAAGAAAATTGAACTTCGTGGATGGCTGGTGCCGGGTCCGGATGCACAAGCTCCACTTTTTATCGTGCTTCACGGCAGGGGCGCCAGCAGGTTATCGACACTGAAGTGGATGAGCATGTTCCATGACGCGGGATATTTGGTTCTGGCGTATGATCAGCGCTGTCACGGACTTTCCGGAGGTGATTATTCGACCGGCGGTTACTACGAAAGTTATGATGTTTCCTCTGCGATCGATTATGTGCAGGGCCGCAGTGACCTGAATCCGCGCAGCATCGGTGTGCTCGGGGCGTCCATGGGTGGAGCGGCCGCGATAATGGCGGCTTCAAGGGATAAAAGAATAGATGTTCTGGTGGATGATTCGGCCTTTGCGCACCTGCCAGCCTTTTACGCGGATTACATCGAAAGAAAAAGCAGCAGTTTCCACAAAATGATTTTCACTCGGCCCGCCACATGGCTGAGTGAATACAGGGCGGATTTCAGGCTGTCCGATGTATCTCCCGTTACAGCGGTGAAAAGGGTGCGCATTCCCACGCTCATCATTCACTGCATGGAAGATGCCGTTACAAGGGCGTCGGCTTCGAAGCTGATCCACAGAGCCTCCGGAGCACAGAGGAAAAAGCTGAAGCTCTTCAAGAACTGCGCGCACTGCGGCGCGATCAACCGCCACCCACGGGAATACGTGAGTCTTGTCCTCGATTTCGTAAACAGGGTCATTTCGGGAAACCAGTAAGCATCTGGCAGTCCACGTCCAGGGCTGCGGAACTCGGACATGGTGTGACAACTCAGACAGTCCTCACTTCCTTCGGTCGCTGCGGAACTCGGACATGGTGTGACGACTCAAACAGTCCTCGCCCTGTCAGTGTTCAGCCAGATGCTTACTGTCAGGCCGTCTATTGATCTAATTTGAATTGGAATTTCTCTGTAACGTGCTACATTTTGCTCATGTATGTTTCGCCTCAGAAAGCTCTTGAACGCATAGAGCCCGGCATGAGCATTTTCATCGGCACGGGCGTGGGTGAGCCTGCGACTCTGGTGCGGCAGCTTATTGAATCCGATGCGGACAATCTTCAGGATCTCGAGCTGGTGCAGCTCGTCAGCCTCGGCGATACGATTGACCCGGGCGACAGCAAAACACGCAAATACAGGCTGAAGACATTCTTTTCCGGCTGGGTGGCATCGGATGCCATTACGCAGGGAAGGGTGGACCTTATCCCCAGCCGCTTTTCGGGCATCCCGGACCTGATACTCCGCGGATTGATAGCGATCGATGCAGCTTTTGTGCAGGTTACGCCTCCTGATGAGTCGGGCTACTGCAGCCTGGGAGTTGCCGTGGACGTGGCGAGGCAGGCGATAGAGAAGGCGTCTTATGTTGTCGCCGAGGTGAACGACCAGGTTCCAAGGACGTATGGAGACACGTTCGTGCACGTGTCCGAGTTCGATGCCATGGTTGAATCGAAAGACCGCATGCTCACTTTTCCCCGATGGACCGTTGACGATGTCTTCGATCGCCTCGGGGAGAACGTCGCTTCCGTAATCGAAGACGGCGACTGCATCGGATTCACTATCGGGCCTTTGTTCGAGGCTCTCGGGCAGCACCTGCAGAAAAAGAAAAACCTGGGCGTTCATTCGCCCTTTTTCACGGACGCGCTTATGGATCTGGTCTCGAGCGGCGCCGTGACAAACAGGAACAAGGCCACGTTCAGGGGAAAAAGCGTGACCTGCTATGCGCTGGGTTCAGCGGAGCTGATGAAGTGGCTGGACCGCAATCCCCTGGTGGAGTTTCAGGGGATCGACAAGGTCTTCAGCCCGCTGGAGATCGGGAAAAATCCGTGCTTCGTGTCGGTTTTTCCCGCGCGCAAGGTGGATCTCTCCGGAAGAATCGCCCTGCACTACGGAAGGGGCAATGTTTACGCGGGCCCGGGAGAGGCGGCGGACTTTTTTAATGGAGCCGAGATTTCCCGGGGCGGGAAGAACATTTTCGCCCTGCCGAGCAGGAACCTCAAGAGAGAGGCTAACATAAGGATATCCGTGGAGGAGTTTCCAAACCTGTTCATACACAGGGAATCGATCGACATGGTGGTTACCGAGTACGGCGTTGCCGGACTGAGGGGCAGGAGCGTGCGTGAAAGGGCGCAGGAGCTCATTGATATTGCACATCCCGACGACCGCCTCAATCTCGTGAATGAGGCAAAGGACAGGAACATCATCTACAGGGATCAGCTTTTCATAGAGGAAAGCGCCCGCCTTTACCCGTCCGGTATCCAGTCCGAGCATGTATTCAAGAATCAGAAGAAAATCCGCTTCAGGGCAATCAAGCCGTCGGACGAGGAAGGAATGCGGAGGCTTTTTTACAGGTTCTCGGACAAGGCCGTGTATTACAGATACTTCAGCCCGGTAAAGACCATGCCGCACTGCAGGATGCAGGAGTACGTTAACGTGGATTATGCGCGCACGCTTTCCATTGTGGGCCTGGAAGGGCCGCGCCTCATCGCCGAAGCCAGGTACAGCCTGCCCGTTGAAGGCAATTACGCGGACATAGCCTTTGTAGTGGATGAGGAATACCAGGGGCTGGGCATTGCATCCTATATGTACGGGCTGCTTGTGCAGCATGCAAAGGAGAGAGGCATAGGCGGTTTCACGGCAGACGTTCTCGCGAGCAACAAGGGAATGATGAAGGTTTTTGAAAAAGGCGATCTTCCAGTGAACGCGCGCCTGGATTCAGGCATTTATGAACTCTCGATACCATTTGGTGAGACAGCTCCCCCGCATGGACCCAGAATCCGTTATGAACACATGAAATGAGAAGAGAGGATGCCACAGCATCTGCTGATGCAGATTACAGGAATCCGCTGAGCGAATGGGTAGCCCTGTGGCATCCCGCCTACGGGCGGACGCTCGCTGCGCTTCTCGTTATCGGCACCGTGGTCGGGGGACTGGTTTATCTGGAAAACAGGCTGCTGCAGGGGCTTGTGCAGAGCCTGTCGGATCCGTCTTTCGGGGATTCGTCCTTTCTGTACGGCCTTATAACGTCTCCCGCAGGCCGGGCCGGGGCCCCGTTCGTTCTTCTCGGCGCGGTATTTCTGGCCGGAATCATAAGAGCGCTCTTGTCCGCCAGGCGGGATATCCTCAGCGGCAGGATGTACATCCGTTCCAAAAATGATCTGGAGAAGGCCATTCTCGTTCACCTGATGAACAGGGAGGACGCCTTTTTCTCTAAACACTCCCTCGGAGAGATCATGAACAGGATGGAAGTGGACACGTACCGCATCATCGAGCGGCGCGAAACCATGATCCACGTGTGGTGGTCTGTCCTTATAATAATCTCCAACCTGATTTTTTTCGGGCTTGCCGACTGGCGCCTGGCCCTTGTCGTCCTCGTAATCTGCATCATCGGAACATACATGACGCACCTCGTAAGCCGTCCCGTGCAGGAGGCGGACAGAAAATTCTTCCTTAACAACGACAGGGTAAAGATGGATTTCGAGGATTACGTGAAGGCGGTTCCCGAAATACAGGTCGGCGGTCTTTTCTACGCGGTTCTGAAAAGATTTTCCCGGCCGCAGTCTCTGAGGAAAAAAGCCTTCATGGACTGGATCAGGGCCGACACCAGGGTCGGTCTTTCGAGGTCTGTCTGGCCTGTAATGGCTTTCATGATCACCGTCCTGATTATTCTTTATGCACGTTCGTGCGCACAGGCGGATGAAGCGCGGCAGCTGGCCCTGATCCCGGTACTGATCTTTGCTCTTCCGGGAGTTTTTCACAACATCATGAACCTCATCGGCTATCGTATAAGCTTCAGCCTCGCCGGTAACAGCATTCAGCGGGTGCTTGAATACACGGCCCCCGGGGTACGGCCGTTTGAGACAGAGCTTGTAAGAAGTGTCAAACGGGAAGGTTTCAGCGTGGAGATGCAGGATGTCTCCTTTGAGTATACGAACAGCGACGGAACCCGTCAGAGAGGCGTAAGCGATATATCGTTAAAACTCGAAAGCGGAACATGGACGGCACTGGCCGGTTCCGCCGGTTCAGGCAAGTCCACCCTTGTGCACCTTCTGCTCGGGCGGCTGTCCGCAGAACACGGGAAGCTGGTATATGCCGGCACGGATATTGACAATATCAGCAGGGAGCAGATCTCCTCCATGGCCACGCTTATGCCGCAGCACGTTGTTCTGTTTGATACGAGCATACTGGAAAACGTGCTCATCGGACTTAGACAGGGAGCGCAGGATTATGTTCCTGACAGCGAAGACTATGAGCTTTTCGAGAACACGGGTCTTGCGCAGATCAGTCGTCTCAAGGCGTTGGATCTACAGCCGGTTGATGCCGCTCTCTCGATCACGGATGAAGATCTAGTCAGCCTGCGGCGCGCCGGCAGGGATGCCGCAGCCGGCCTGGACATGGAGGTGGCACGCTTTGAAGACGGCTGTCCCGATCCATTGCATCCGGTCTTTGACGCGCTTACGGGAGGAAGGTCTGATCGTGACAGGGCGGTGGATATACTTGTTTTATCCGTAAAAGAACCGTGGTTTGGCGCCATACTCGACTCCGGCCTGGGAGCAGAACTTATCGAACAGGGCGAAATGGTGATTGACCAGAGCAGGCACCTGCTTCTGCTGGATGATTATGCTGAATACGCGCGACTGCTCAGGTATGACGTCTCTTCCGCGGTCTGGAAGCTGAGAAAGGACTGCCTTGCTCTTCTGGAAGAACCGGTTTCCAGACCGGAACGGAAAGCCATGTTTGCCCTTGCGGGACTGACAAGCCTGCCGGCCGAACGGGGCGTTACGCCCGGAAGCTGCGATTTCATTTTTCATGACCTGCGCGAAAAGTATCCGGAACATACGGAACGGGTTCTTGAAGCGATTTCCGGATGCTGGCGGAAGTTTGATTTCAACAGGCTTCATCCTTTTCTCTCGTGGCGTGAGAACCTGCTTTTCGGAAGCATTGACCTGACCAACCAGCGCCAGAGGCGCCTTCTTGACGATGTGCTCCTGGAAAAAACGGCGGCCGGGCCGTACCGCGACTTTTTCACTTCACAGGGAATGAGTTTCATGGTGGGCAGAAACGGGTCAAGGCTTTCGGGCGGGCAGAGGCAGATCGTTTCGCTTGTCAGGTCCCTGATGAGGATGACGCCGGTGCTGGTCCTGGACGAGCCTACTTCGGCGCTGGATCCGGCCAGCCGTGACCGGGTGTGCGCTTTTCTCGAACAGTGGTCTGATCACAGGGTGATACTCACCATAAGCCACGATCCGGCATTTATCCGACGGGCGGACCGTATACTCGTAATGGACGGAGGACATCTTGCCGGGGATGGAAGCTTTGAAGAACTTGAAAAGAGCAGCGGAATATTCAGAAGAATCTTCAGACTCGGCGGATCGGAGGGATTTTGAACACTCAGGAAAAACTCAGAAAACTACAATCAAGCAGGGTTCTGGCGCCGGTGGATGAGGACGTGCTTATGCTTCTTGCAGAGGCCATGGAGGAAGAGGTGTATTCAGGCGGCGAGATAGTATTCAGCCGTGGAGAGCCCGCTGATCGGGTGTACATACTTCTCGATGGGGTTCTTGAAGTTAGCCGGACAGGATCGGATGAAAAGATGGCCGAGCTTTATCCCGGCGATATTTTCGGTGTTTACGGTCTGTTCGAAGGCAGCAGGACGGGCACTGTGCGTGCAACTGCCGAAGCATCAATACTGAGCATGGATCAGGTCAGGTTCAAATCGTTTCTGTTTCAGTATCCGGAGATTATGTACCGGATCCTGGGCGAGGCGGCGCATCGTCTAAAAGCTGCGCGAAGCAGGTTATACAGATTGAATAAGAAAAATTTATCCTGAGCCCTTGTGCTGTCGAAGTATTGAGTTAGAATATATCAAACACCTGTGAGGCTTAAAGATCTTCATGGGAGATTGATAATAATAGAAAGGAGATAACAATGAACAGAGGACCGGAACCAAAACCAGATCCCAAGCCAGGACCAGGACCGGGAGGACCAGACCCTGATCCGACACCGCGGCCTTAACAGTCTTATTAAGTATTTGCGGGCTGTTTCGAAACGCGCACGCCCCATTTCTCCAGATAAACCATCAGCCACCTTCGTGAGCACTGAATACCCTGCTTTTTAAGAAGCCTTTCCGTGGCGGAAAGGTTTCCCCCGCATTCAGTGCATGCGGCGATTATCTGATTCTTATGGCGGTCATAGCCGGATGATGAAGAGGCTTCATTTCCTTCCGCGCTGTATCGCAAGGAAACAGGCCCATGGCCGAATCTTTCTGCAAACACGGTTGCAACGGCCTTTTCGCCCGGAGTTCCCGCGTTTATTCGCGTAATCAGCTTGTCAGCCAGATCAACCAGTCCCCTGACGTTATCCGACTCGAATCCATCCAGGCACATCGCTTCGTAATGATCGCCGCTCATGAGACTGAGCGTTTCTGAGATATCCATTTTGCGCTTGGAAGTTGAGGACTTGATGATGTAATCGAAAATCGAAGGAATATCCGCCCTTCTCAGGCTCAGAGAAGGAATTTCAACAACCCTGAGCCTTGCCAGAAGATCATGCGCAAGTGAGAAATCCGGCCCTGGAGCATTGGATGCCATTATGAACCTTACCTGCGCGGGTCTGGTCTTGGTTTCTCCTATCCGGGCTGTTTCGCCGTCTTCAATAACTCTCAACAGGGCCTTCTGAACACGCAGCGGAAGATTGTGCACTTCGTCGAGAAACAGGGCATTGCCGTGCGATTGTTCGATCAGGCCCTTTCTGGCGTCCACGTTTGAAAAAACGCGCGCGGCCACCCCGAAAAGAGTTACGGAAGCCTCTTCCTTCGAGGCAAAACGGGCGCAGTTGTGAGAAAGGATTGACAGCGGTGATGCGGATTCCCCCATGAGCCATGCAAGAACGTTTGCCGCCAGCTCCTTGCCCGTGCCAGTTGGCCCGGCAAGAAGAATGTGC
>Ga0272442_10001435_pt1 | contig 36395 bp, 32 predicted proteins | sample SSMForm2O_FD_200262 | JGI IMG/M metagenome (GOLD analysis project Ga0272442, IMG submission 200262) | Marine sediment archaeal communities from Little Sippewissett salt marsh, Falmouth, MA, United States - SSM-Form-2O | ecosystem: Environmental > Aquatic > Marine > Wetlands > Sediment ... | reverse complement strand
TGACCAGATGGCTCAAATATTTTTCGGAAATGTCTTCCTTTTTAGCAATATCTTTTAGAAAAAGACTGCCCTTTTTAAAATGATTAGCTAATTCCAACATAAGTCTGGTTCCATATCTTGCCCTGGTAGAAAGTCTCATAAAATCACCTCATTTATACGCTATATTCTACTTTTTCTATTATGATGGTAGTCATTATATTTTAAAAAATATTTTTTGTCAAACTTCCTTTAAATAGGATGATAAAAATCGAATCAGGCATCCGCCTGGTTCTAAACATTAAATCGAAAATTGATGATTTCACCATCGTGAATAATGGCATCTTTTCCTTCAACTTTTAGCAATCCTTTTTCCTTTATTTTATGCATATCACCAAGAGAAACCAAATCCTGGTATTGTGCAATTTCCGCGCGAATAAAGCCTCTTTCAATATCTGAATGAATTTTACCGGCCGCTTTTTTGGCAATGGTCCCCTTTTTAATGGTCCATGCTTTTACCTCATCTTCTCCTACTGTAAAGAAAGATATTAATCCTAAATAGCGATAGCACAATCGGGATAATCTTTCAATTCCCGTTTCTTCCAAACCTAAGTCTTCCAAAAACATCTTTCTTTCTTCTTCTTCCAATTGATTTATCTCCATTTCCAACTTCCCACAAATGAGAATGCTGGTCATGTCATTATCCCGGATCATCTTTTCTACATCCTCTTTTTGAGGGTAGTTGTCGGTTCGGAATTGCTCTTCCCCGAGATTAAGAGCAATGATGATCGGTTTTAAAGTATAGAATCTAAATCCGCTCAGTTTTTTAAGCTCTTCTTCGGAAAATTCAAGTTTTGATAAAAATTGATCTTCACTGAGACCTGTATTACATTTATCTAAAATTTCCACTTCAATGATTTCATCATGGGTTAATTTTCGTTTGCTATGCTTCAATCGTTCCAAACGATTTTCTACCACCTCCAGGTCCCTTAGTAAAAGTTCATATCTCATATTCTCAATCTGGGTTATCGGATTGTTCTCGCCGGCTACAGCCGGATCTTCAAATAGCCTTATTGCAAAAAGCAAGGCATCTGCATCCTGGATCAAACTAAATATTTCAGATTTTTCCCTGGAAGATAATTGAGGAGAAATCCCTGCGATATCCACAAATTCGATTGTGGCATAAGTCGTTTTTTTTGGCTTAAAAATGGAACTTAAAAAATTGATCCTTTGGTCAGATACTTTGGCTATACCGATATTTTTTGTCCCTTTGGTTGAAAACGGAGAAACATCTTTTTCCTGCCCGGTCAGCAGATTAAATAAAGTGGTTTTCCCTGTTAAGGGCATACCTAAAATTCCAATTTTCATCTTCATTTCCTCCTCTCTATAGTCAATTGGTAATCTGGCTTCAATAAGAAAAATTTCGATATTGATTATTTCTATCTTTTTTATTAATTTATCATATCATTATATTTTTTTAGTTTATTTCATTTATCTTCTTTTGATTTTTATTATAACAAGGATTTTTTATAAATAAAATAAAGAATTCATGATTCAGGAGCCAGAATAAAATGTATAACATATAATAAAAATCGAAAAACAAAAAGCGCAAAACCATCATTAAAAATTTAAAATTAAATTAGAAACTTAAAAATCATATTATATGTCTTTTTTAATACTAATGATCATATTTTTTAAAATTTACCTGGTTAATTAAAATTCGATTAAATATTAAGTAAATGGTAATACAAAAGGTATGCCTTTTGTATTCTCTATTGTAACGTTCATTTCATATAATTTCTCTATATTATCTTTTGTAATAATTTCTAATCCACCTTCTGCAAAAACTTTCCCTTCCCTAAGCAATATAAACCTATCAGATAGCCTCACAGCAAGGTTTATATTATGCATCACAATAACGGAGGCAATACCTTCTCTTTTAGACACTTCTTTTAGAATATTCATTACCTCAAACTGGTTCTTTGGATCCAGATTATTTGTTGGTTCGTCCAAAAGTATCACCTTTGGCTGCTGTGCCAACGCTCTTGCAATAACAACTTTTTGGAATTCGCCACCACTCAATTCATTTATATACCTTAAAGAAAGATTTTCAAGCTCCAGAATGCTCAATATTTTCTCGGTTATCTCGATATCATTTTTTGTAACTTCCCATTTTATATATGGTTTTCTTCCTAAAAGTACTGCATCAAATACAGTAATAAAACTTTGATCTGAACGCTGGGGTACAAATGCCAATGTTTTTGCAATTTCAGCCCTACTTGTTCTATTTATATTTTTACGATTTATAAGTATTTCGCCTTTTTGTGGTTTTAGAATACCATTAATGCATTTAAGCAGGGTAGATTTTCCTGCACCGTTTACACCTAAAATGGAAACAATTTCCCCTTTCTTAACAGCAAATTTTATTCCTTTTAATACAGGAGAACCATTGTACGAAAATTCAATATTTTTTAATTCTAGAATCACATTCGCCTCCTTGCGAGTATATATAAAAATAGGGGTCCACCTATAAATGATGTAATAATACCAACAGGAATGATGATCGGTGAGATCATAATCCTTGCAAGTGTATCAGAAATAAGAAGCAAAAGAGAACCAAATAGAGCAGAAATAGGAATAAGGAATCTTTGATCATTTCCTATTATTCGTCTTGTAATATGAGGAGCAACAAGACCGATAAATCCAATGACCCCTAAAAATGCAACTGCTATTGCAACAATGAGAGAAGAAACAATCATTCCATATATCCTTATTTTATCTGTATTTACACCCAATCCTTTTGCTGTTTCATCACCACTTTCCAAAGCATTATAATTCCATCTATTCAGAATAAAATAAATAAATCCAAAAGTTGTGACAACAAACATGATTCCTGCTTCGCTCCACCCTGCTCTCCCGATATCTCCGAATAGCCAAAATACAACGGATGCAACCTCTGTATCTGTAGCAAAGAATTCGATAAATGTTGTAGCAGCATTAAAAAGTGCCCCGATTGCAATACCAGCAAGAATGACAGCTTCCGGTGAAAGTCCTCTCCATTTTGTAAGGAAAAGAATGATGAAAATACCCAAAAGTGCTCCAAGGAAAGCAATAGTTGATGTAAGATATAGATTGTGTGCAAACACTGCATCCGTGCTACTTGAGTGAATTTCACCTGCGCCCAACACAATGATTGCAAACGCAGCACCGAATGCAGCACCCTGTGAAATTCCCAATGTAAAAGGAGAGCCAAGCGGATTGCGTAATACATTCTGAATGACAGCACCGGAAACTGCAAGCCCTGCACCGGCAATAACTGCAGTGATCACCCTGGGTAATCGTATGTTAACAACAACAAGTGTATTTACATTTTCACACCCATTTAAAATAAAATTTAAAATATTTTTTAATGAAATTGCATTCAGAACTTCTTTTATAGGAATATGAAGAGGGCCTAAAGAAATAGCAAAAACAGAAAAAATAACAATTAAAATGATAAGCAGTATACCAAAATATACTTTTCTTTTTGTGTAAGATAAATAGTTATTTAAAGAATTATCTAATTCCGGCATACTCTATTTTTTTAAATCCTCCATAATCTCTTTTCATTTTTTGGTAAACAGGTTTTCCAACCAGGAATTTGTAGATTTCATCAATTTTTCTCTCGGGATCAATATCTTTAAATTTGTTAGGATACAAGATCTTTCCAATATAATACGCATCTGCAAAAGCAGTACATATATTGGTTGTGTAAAAGTTGAACGGAAGTATTCCGTAAAGATCACCGTTCTTGACTGCTTTAAGTAATTTCATTGAAGTTAGCTGTAGGTCATTCATTGCAAACTGGTAACCTTGCTCATCAATAAAGATGATGTCAGGATTCCATTTGATGAGTTGTTCCTTATCAATGAATAGCTGCCCGTCTTTTCCAAGGTTATCCGCAACATTATTTGCCGAAACTGCAATAAATGGGGGATATTGACAGGACGTGCTTTGAATACCATGCGACCCTTTATGTCCAAGACCGCCTACATATACAGTTGCTTTTTTATCATTGGGAATATCTTTTGTCCTATTTTCTAAATCTACATTTAAATCTTGCATGAAATCAATCACTGCCTCAGCCCGTTTTTCATTGTGTAATACTTCTCCGATAATCCTGAGTGAATTAAATACCAATTCAGGCTTAAAGGTTGCAAGTTTACCGTATGAAAGCACGATAACGGGAATCTGTACTTTTTTTTGATATTCATTTGCTTTGCCTTTCTCCATAAAGGTAACAAATATCACATCCGGACGTATTTTTACAACAAGTTCTGCATCCGGACCACTGCTAATGGCACCGGGCCCACCCGGTCCGGTTAGTGGAAGATTGGCAAGTTCCGGATTTGCCAGCATGTAAGGCCTTCCGGTAGGGCCCCACTTTTTTTCAGCTTGCTCAATTCCAACAACTTTATTCTCTTCGTTCATATAGCAGATAAGTCTTAGAGCTCCAGGTCCTGAACATACAATTCTGTTGACTGTTTCCGGAATTTCTACAGTTCTTCCTACTGAATCAATGACTTTCCTGGAAGTACTTGCCAAACAGGTACTTCTTTTATCAAATACAATAAATAAAGAAGAAATTAAAATGACACCGATCGCAATGAACAAAATCTTTTTTAACCCGTTTTTCCTAATCATTGTAACCTCCTTTTTAAATTCTTATAGAATTCCAAATGCATAAAACTTGCTTAAATTCTGGAATTTTGTTTTCTAATTTTTATTTCTTTCTTCTACGTAATATTATTCTGAATACCAATTAATATTTCGTGTTACTCCTAAGATAAAAAAATAGAGCTATCGCCCTTGTTTTGACTAATAAGTATTAGCTGAAAAGCAATATTTTTTTATCATACCAATCCTTTGCCGGTGGTTGCAATGGATAAAGCGCCGTATTTTACACCTTTGGTTGCCCTCAGTTTATTGGTTAATTCTTTCGTTTCTTCCGGCCTTCCCTTTACAACGATTATCTCCAAACAATTGTCATGGTCCAAATGGATATGCTGACTGGAAATAATGACATGATGATAGTGATGTTGAATATCGGTCAATGTATTCATCAATTCTCTTTTGTGATGATCAAATACCAGGGTAATCGTTCCGGCTACTTCTTTTCCTTCGGTCCATTCTCTTTTTACTAAATTTTCCCTGATTAAATCCCTGATAGCTTCCGAACGATTAGGGTAAGATTTTTTTTTAATGAGTTGATCAAATTTTACTAAAAGTTCTCTCTCTAAAGATACACCAAAACGAACAACTTCTGACATCTCATTCTCCTTCAGTATTACTTTCCTGAAAATCATAACACAATTAAATCGTTTTTTCAATGAATTGATCGATGTTAAACCATAAAGGCAGACTGCCTGGTTCATTCAAAAATAATATTTCAAGGAACCAACAGAACAGACTGCCCTTATTCTACTGATTTAATACTTGAGGTTCTGGAAATTTTTCCCCAAAACAATCAACCGATACTTTCAGTATTTTTTCCGGATTTAAAGGTTTATCATTTTCATCTTTTTCAACGTTGGCAATTCGATCAACTTCACCCATTCCTTCTATGACTTTCCCAAAAGCTGCATAACTTCCGTCTAAATGCGGACTCTCCTTATGCATAATAAAGAATTGTGATCCTGCACTATCCGGGTGTCCACTACGAGCCATGCTGAGAACACCGGATTGATGCTTTAGGCCATTATCACAACCATTCTGAGAAAATTCACCTTTGATGCCATAGCCCGGTCCGCCATACCCCATGCCCTTGGGACATCCTCCCTGAATCATAAAGCCTGAAATGACTCTATGAAAAATCAAGCCATCATAAAATTTTTTATTGACCAGTGAAATAAAATTATTTACTGTATTTGGAGCAACATCAGGATATAATTCAATTTTAATTGACTTCCCGCTCTCCATTTCCATTGTAACTATTGGGTTCTTTTTCATTTTTTTCCTTTCATGAAAATAGGCTGCCATGAAGTGGCAACCTATTTCATTATATTTTTATTTAAAACATACTAACATATTTCCTTGAATCACTCAAGAATAATGTCATTTAATGATCGCTTGGGTACATGGTGAACGCCGTTTTCATCTCGCCAATATTTAAGATTACCATCTGTACCTACCTTTTCAATCACTACCTTTTCTTTGGGTTTCCCAATGGCCAGCACATATAATATCTCATATTTTTCCCTGATGTTTAACGTGTATTTTAATCTATCCCGATTGATTGAACCAAACATGCAGCCTCCAAGTTCTTTCTCAGTGGCACCCAAAAGAATGCTTTGTGCGGCAATACCGGGATCACACCAGCAGTCCTTGCTGATTTCCCGATCATTTAACATGATAATATACGCAGATGGTTTTTCGCCTTCAATTGGTCCAGGCCAATCTTTAAGATAACCTGCCCATGCCAATGTATTAAAAATGAGGTCATTTTTGTTTTTTTCACACGAAAGGATATATTTTAAAGATTGCCTGTTGGCAGCAGATGCAGACAGTCTGGCTAAATCCACAAGTTCCTTCAAGGTTTTCCTGCTAATCGGAATATTCTCATAGAACCTTCGATAGGTCCTATTTTTGATAATTAAATCCTTAAGCATTTTCCCTCTCCCTTCAAAATAATTTCTTGTTATTATTATCTCAGGTTTAAGGATTATTTTCAAACATTGAGATAAAGTTGGGCAAAGAAAAAAAGGACAAAATATATCAGTATGAACCGAATCATTTGAGACATGAAGATTGCTAGTAAATAGTACCCTTCCGGAAAATATAAAAGAATAAAATATTTTTTATTTTTTTTAATCGATATCATTTTAATTATTCTTTTTTATGTTAAAATAATTTACGGTAGAATCAAGTTTGAAATAGCTGAATTCAAGAAAAGTATTTTTATTATCCAACTTTTGCATTCAACAATTATTGTATCCATGCATTTTTTGTTTAAATACCCTGCAGTGAAATTATGCTAACTTTCAATTTGCAAGGCATGAAAATGGTGCCAAAAACTCATCCATTACAACGAGGAAGGTAAATATAAAATGATTAAAGTCGTAAAACGCAATAATACAATCCAATATTTTGACCAAAATAAAATTGTCAATGCAATCACTCAAGCCATGAGAGAAACGATTAAAGGAGTAGATAATGATCTTTGCTCATCCATCGCACGAAAAATAGAAAAAGATTTAAGTATTTTTAAACAGAATATCACCGTAGATGATATACAGGAAAGAGTTGAAACAGAGCTTATGAACAGCGAGAGGAAAGATGTTGCAAAAGTCTATATCTTATATAGGGAACAGCGCGATAAATTGAGAGATATGCCCAAGAGAAATCATAAATTGCTAACAGATGACTTTATCAGCCAATATAAGCATCTTCCCAATCCATTTCCCACACAATTAGGCCAATTTGTTTATTATCGGACTTATTCCCGTTGGCTACCCCTGGAAAAAAGGAGAGAATACTGGTGGGAAACCGTTAAAAGAGCAGTAGAATTCAATTGCAACCTGGTAAGAACAACTCAGCGGGAAGCTGAACTTCTTTATGATAATATTTTTCACTTGAAACAATTTTTAGCCGGTAGAACCCTTTGGACAGGTGGAACAGAAGTAAGTACAAAATACCCAATGGCTAATTTCAATTGCAGTTTTACAATATTAGACAATTTTAGCGCATTTAAGGATTTGTTTTATCTATTGATGATTGGTGCAGGAGTTGGCGTAAGAGTATTAAAAGCAGATGTAGACCAATTGCCCAGAATAAGAACAGATATCAAAGTCATACATGAATCCTACTCTCCTTTACCTAAAGAGAAAAGAGAAGAATTAACCAGTATTATATTCATGTCCAATACTGCCCATATTGTTGTTGGAGACAGCAAGGAAGGATGGGTAGAATCTTTGGATTATTATTTAAGTATTTTACACAAAAAGGAATATCGAAACATAAAAAATATCATTTTCAATTACAACTATGTGAGAGCAAAAGGTGAAAAACTAAAAACCTTTGGGGGCACCGCCTCGGGATATAAAAGCTTAAGAGAAATGTTTTCTAAAATTGATAAAATTATAAAAATGGATTGTTTTAGTAATTTAAAAAAATTACGGCCTATTGATTGTATGGATATTGCGAACATTATAGGACAAAATGTTGTTGTGGGCGGTGTCAGACGAACCAGTGAAGTCGTTTTATTTGATAAGGACGATCAGGAAATACTTAATGCTAAAAACAACCTTTATGAACAAATTGACGGAAAATGGATTAAAAATGAGACTATTAGTCATCGGGAAATGAGCAATAATAGTATTTTTTATACCTCAAAGCCTACACGGGAACATCTTGCCTGGCATGTGAGGCAAATGAGATATAGCGGAGAACCCGGTTTTATGAATGCTGAAGCAGCTGCAAAACGGCGAAAAAATCTACATGGCGCCAATCCCTGCATGGAAGTCCTGCTTGACAGGAATCAAATGTGTAATTTGACCACGGTCAATGTGCATGGTTTTGTCAATGAAGGAAAATTAGAAAAAAACCAATTGTTTGAAGCGCAACGTCTTTCTCTGCGCGCAGGATTTCGCATGACTTTCTTAGACTTGGAATTAGACCAGTGGAATGTCAGACAAAGAAGAGATAGGCTGGTTGGCTGTAGTTTGACGGGATGGCAGGATATGGTCAACGCTACAGGAATGACCCGTGAAGAACAATCCGAATTGCGAAAAAAATTAAGAGAAATCGTTCACCAAGAAGCAGATCATTACGCTAAAAAGATGGGCGTTGAACCTCCTCTTTTGATGACCACGGTAAAACCGGAAGGCACCTTATCCCAGTTGCCTACTGTTTCCAGTGGCGTTCACCATTCCCATTCACCCTATTATATCAGAAGGGTACGCATTAATGCTTCCGATCCATTGCTTAAAGTATGTGAGGAGCTTGGCTACGATATTAAACCGGAAAATGGACAGACCGAAGAAAATTGCCGGACAAAAGTAATTTCTTTTCCTTGCACCGCACCAAAAGGAAGAACGAAAAATGAGGTCACAGCCATCGATCAATTGGAAATTTATCGTTCTTTCCAAAAAGAATATACTGACCACAACACTTCCATCACGGTTCATGTAAAAAATGATGAATGGGAAGATGTGGAAGAATGGTTATGGGCCAATTGGGATGATGTTGTGGCCGTTAGTTTTGTTTCCCTGGATGATAGTTTCTATGCTCAAATGCCCTATGAAGAAATTACTGAAGAAGATTATAAAAATAGATTAAAGAAAATGATCCATTTTATTCCTTCGCTTATTTCAAAATACGAAAAAGAAGAAACTGAAATCGATGTTGGAGATGAATCCTGTGCCAACGGAGCATGCCCCATTCGATAGGGAATCAACTGCCATGACCCAGAATCATCTTTCGGATAAACGAAAAAATTGAATTATCCGGATACAATGGCGGCATATTTTGTCAATTTTATACTTTGGTTAGAATATCCACCCCTTTCGAGGTAACAAGCACCGTATGCTCGAATTGAGAACTCATGCTGCCGTCTTTAGTGGTTACTGTCCAGCCGTCTTCCGAAGACACTTCAACCTCGTAAGATTTACCCATATTGATCATGGGCTCAATGGTAAAAGTCATTCCCTCTTGAAGCCTGATTTTATTTCGGGAAGTATAATGATGAAAAACCTGCGGATCTTCATGAAAGCTTTTTCCTATGCCGTGCCCTACAAAATCACGCACAATTGAATAACCGAATTTATCAATATATTTCTCAATTGATTTACCCACTTCATACAAATATTTTCCCGGCTTCACTGCACTAATTCCCCGATACATGGCATTTTCTGTACGTCTAACCAGGTATTTTACTTCCTCATTGACATTACCGATTAAATAAGTTTTAGATGTATCTCCATAATAACCATCCAATTTAATAGTAACATCGACGTTAACAATATCACCATCTTTCAATATTTCTTTTTCCGAAGGAATACCATGGCATACAACATTATTTAATGACGTGCAAATACTTTTCGGAAAGCCATTATAATTTAGGGGAGCAGATATGGCACCTTGTTTTTTCGTAAATGCTTCACAAAGATCATTAAGATACAATGTAGAGACCCCTTCTTTAACGAAAGGTTCTATATATTTTAATAATCTTGCAGCCAATTCTCCTGCTTTTCTCATTTTTTTTATTTCATAATCATTTTTTATTAATATCATCTTTATCCTTTCTTTTGTCAGAAGTTATATTGTTGTACCTTATTATCAATCCGAAGGATGCTAATATTTTTTGTATTCATTTTTGGAATTGGATTATTTCAATCCCCGTCTTTTTATTAAATGATTCGATAAAGTAAAATGCTTTACCGGTCTCACTTCTCATCTTTTTTTTAAATATCTGAATCATAAGATGTCTTGTTCTTTTTATTATCTTCATACCTTTCTATGGCCAATTGAATTAATTCATCAATTAAAGCAGCATAAGAAAGGCCTGAAGATTCCCATAATCGGGGATACATGCTAGAAACAGTGAATCCGGGAATCGTATTGATTTCATTTAAATATATCTTGCCTGTTTCTTTTAAAACAAAAAAATCTACTCGTGCCATTCCTGCTGCATCCACTGCTTTAAATGCTTCAAGAGCCATATACTGAATCTTTTCAGATAAGCGTTCGGTTAATTTTGCCGGAATAATCAGTTGGGTTTTTTTCTCAATGTATTTAGAGGTATAATCATAAAATTCTCCTGCAGGTTTTACTTCACCGATGACTGACGCCCGGGGGTCATCGTTTCCCAATACACTACATTCTATTTCACTTGCCTTTTCTATTCCTTTTTCAATTAATATTTTTCTACCATAAAAAGAAGCAACATCGATGGCTGTTTTTAATTCACCATACCCATGTACTTTTGTTATCCCAACACTCGAACCTAAATTAGTAGGTTTTACATACAAAGGATAATCAAATTTTTCATTGACTTTTTCAATGATTTTCTCAGGCATTTCCTTCCAATCTTTTCTTTTAATAGTCATCCAGTCTAATATCGGCAATCCTTTCTGCTTGAAAATAGTTTTCATTAAATCCTTATCCATCGAAATAGCTGAAGAAGCAACTCCTGCTCCTACATAAGGAATATCAGCCAATTCCAACATTCCCTGAATCGTACCATCTTCACCATAAGGACCGTGCAATACTGGAAAGATGACATCAATATCATTTTTGACTGAAAATATATTCGAACCTGAATTATTGCTTATTTCTACCAATGGATTAGAGGATGAACTGTTTAGTAAAACCGTACTGCTTTCACCCTCTATTTTTCCGGATTTAAGCGCTTGCCAACTCTCCTTCGGAGAAATCCATTTTCCCGCTTTAGTAATTCCTATCGGAATGACTTCATATTTTTCTTTATTGATAGCATTTATAACCGAAACAGCAGACCAATAAGAGACCTCATGTTCTCCTGATCTGCCTCCGAATATAACTCCTATTCTAATTTTTTTATTTTTCATATTTACCCTTCTTGGCACTGCCATAATTTATCATCTGTTATTCCCATAAAAATCTCTTGATTATTGGGTTTCATAACCTATCGATACCCTGTACTATCACAGCAAACGAACAGATAACTATTTATCAAAAGTGTCAATTCAATCATTTATTTTTTCCTTACCACTGTTTTTTAATTTTTCCAGCCTTCTCTTGATTTCCTTTTCAAATCCTCTTTCAGTCGGATAATAATATTTTTTATTTTTTAGTTCTTTGGGCATATGGTCCTGTAAGACGAAACCCTGTTTAAAATTGTGGGCATATTTGTAATTCTTTCCATAGCCCAAATCCTTCATTAATGAAGTTGGGGCATTACGAATAACCATGGGAACCGGAAGGGGCCCCCACTTCTTTATGTCATCCCTAGCACTTTTATAACCGGAATAAAGCGCATTGCTCTTGGGAGCACAAGCCAGATAAGTTGCTGCCTGGGTTAAAGCTAAATTTCCTTCGGGCATACCGATAAATTTAACAGCTTCCATGGCTGCCACTGCAATTTGAAGGGCTTGAGGATCTGCGTTCCCTACATCTTCAGAAGCAAATCGTACCAGACGCCTGGCCAGATAAAGAGGATTTTCACCAGCTTCCAGCATACGAGCCACCCAATAGAGTGCAGCATCCGGATCGGAGTCTCGCATACTTTTATGTAATGCAGAAATAATATTGTAATGCTCTTCGCCTGTTTTATCATATCTTAAGCTTCGCTTCTGAACCACCGCTTCGATTACCTTTAAATCTATTTCACGAATTCCTTTGGAATTTGGCTTGGTAGTTCTTACCGCAAAATCCAAAACATTTAAAGCAATCCGGGCGTCTCCATAGGCAATCTCAATGATAAATTTCAATGTATCTGTGTTAATTTCCACATGATAATTTCCTAATCCTTTTTTCTCATCCCTTAAAGCTTGATTTAAAATCATCTCCAATTCTTCGCCGGATAAAGGTTCCAGAACATAAACCGTCGAACGGGATAAGAGGGGAGAAATCACCTCAAAAGAGGGATTCTCAGTTGTTGCACCGATCAATATAATGGTACCATCCTCAACAAAAGGTAAAAAAGCATCCTGTTGTGCTTTATTGAACCTGTGAATTTCATCCACAAATAAAATGGTCCGCCTATTCTGATAGGTTCTCCTGTCCTGTGCTTCTTTTATAATTTTCCTTAAAGCAGGTACACCGGAAATAACTGCACTGAAAGATACAAAGTGTGTTTTTGTCATCTTTGCTATGATTCGCGCTAAAGTCGTTTTCCCTGAACCTGGAGGGCCCCAAAGAATAATCGATTGCAATTCATCATTTTCAATTGCTTTCCTTAGCGGTTTTCCGGGTGCAATTATTTTTTTTTGACCCACAAAATCTTCCAATTTTTCCGGTCGGATTCTATCCGAAAGCGGAAAATAAGGTGATTGCCTTGTTTCCTGTTTCTCAAAAAGATTCATTTTGGTTTCCTTAATAAATATTATCCTTACTTATTGTCTTAAATTCATTCTTTAGAATCGACATTAAAAGTACATTATGATATTTGCCTTGATAAAAATGACTTTGTCTTAAAGCACCATCCTTTTTAAATCCGCATTTTTCATAGCAACGAATTCCTCTATGGTTATACTCAAAAACCCAAAGGTATATATTGTATAGATTCATCTGATGAAATCCATACCCGAGTATCATCTGGATTGCTTCTGTTCCATACCCTTTTCCCCATTTTTTTTTATCACCGATTACAATGCCTAATTCAGCATTCCTGTTTTTCCAATTAATATGCTCTAAGGTAATTTGACCAATATATTGCCCATCTTTCGTTTCAATGACCCAATTTTTTTGAATATCGTTTTTCAACATCATCTTTTCCAGGTATTTCTCTTCTTCAAGTCGGGAAACCGGATAGATGAATGAACTTAGATATTTTGTTACCTCTAAATCATTGATCCACTTCATGATTTCGCCCAAATCACTTTTCTTCAATGGTCTCAGATTAATATATGTACCTTTTATCATTTTATTTCTTCACCCGTTAATAACTTTAAAAAGTAATGTTGTCAAAAAGCTAAAACATAATATTTTTATTATTATAGCAGGATTTTTTATTTTTTTGTATAATGTATAATATATTGTCAGAGGTGAATTAACATGTTGGAAAATTTGAAGATAGCCTGCGTACAGGTCAAGGCAAGAGAATACAAAGAAAGGGACATAACCAAAGATATTATTCTTAAGATGATTGATACCGCGGGAAAAGAAAATGCCCGGCTGATCGTCTTACCGGAAGCAGTTTATCCTGCTTATTATCTTTCTCCTCTATTTGTGAAAGATACCAACGAATTTTATCAATCAACTTTGGAATTAGTTGAACAGGTCAAGGTGAGAGCTGCAAAATATCATTGCTATATTGCCATAGGAATCGTTGAAAATGACGTTAACGATAAAAAACTCTACAACTCAGCACTACTGATTGATCCCGAAGGCAACGAAATTTCCCGATTTCGAAAATCCTTTCTTTGGCATTTTGATTCCTGTTGGTTTTCAGAAGGAAAAGAATATCCGGTTGTAAAAACTGATATCGGAAACATCGGATTATTTATCTGTGCAGATGGACGCCTCCCTGAAATTCCACGTTGCTTGACTCTGCAGGGAGCTGATATCCTGATTGATTTGACCAATTGGGTTACCGCCGGCCTTAACGATGAAAATCTGACTAATCCCCAGGCAGAATACATGATTCCGGTTCGTGCCCAGGAAAATCAAACCTGGATCATTGCCGCCAATAAAGTGGGAATGGAAGCAAATAGTATACTCTATTGCGGCAAAAGTGCCATTTTTTCTCCTCAAGGAGAAATTGTCAAAATGGCAACCTCTTTCAAGGAAGAAATTATTTTTTATGAAATTTCTCCTGAAAACTTAAAAAAAAGCTCACCTGATCAGGTCATTGATGTCATCGATGATAGAATGCCTGAACTGTATGGCGAATTGGTTCAACCAACTGAAAACACCCCCATTTATTCCGTAATGAAAGAAAAATTAAACGAACAAAAACACTCATTACTTACGACAGTTGCGCAAATTGATTTCGGAAATGACTTCTCAAATGACTTAAAAAAAATAGAATTTCATATAAAAAACCAAATCGTCCAGGATGCTGACCTTATTATTTTTCCGGAAAATAATGTTATCTTCCAGGGAAAAGGAAAAGAAATGATTGACCGAATCAATCAACTGATTCAAAATAATAAAATGATTTGCGCGATAACCATAATGGAAAAATCAGGTCGGGCTTACTTTAAAACAACTTATCTCCTGCAATCTGGAAGTATCATTGGGAAATATAGAAAAACCCATTTGGAGGCAACTGAAAAAAAAGTTCTCACTGCCGGTGATTTGGGTTTGCCGGTATTTAAAACTTCTTTTGGTTATATCGGCATGATGATTGGATATGAAGGGTTTTTTCCGGAAATCGCCCGCACATTGACTTTGAAGGGCGCTGATATAATTATATGGCCTTCGAAATTCAATCATGACCAACAGATCAAAATCAGCAGAAGCAGAAGCGCAGAAAACAAAATATATATTGCCTGTTCAAATTCCATATCCGGTGAGGGAAACGGCCATAGCCTGATTAGCTCCCCTTCGGGGACTATTTTAGCATCCTGCCTGGAAAATGTTGAACAATCGTGCATGTCATCACTTTATTTGCCACTTTCCCGAAACAAGAATATTGTTCCCCATACCAATGCGATATTAAACAGAAAACCAGAAAGCTATCAAATTTTAGTCAAAAAGAAAGGGGAATGACCTTGAAAACCGAACTAATCGTTAATTTGACTTCCGGAGGCGGGAAACCCAGACAACAACTCGATCCTATCTCAAAATTTCTGAAAGAAAACAATTTTGAATTTGCAGTTAATTTTACCAACCATCACAAAGATGCAGTTACACTGGCTAAAAAAGCAGCCGATAGAAAAGTGGATTTGATTATTTCAGTGGGCGGTGACGGAACTATTAATGAAATTATTAATGGAATAATGCTGTCTGAACATCATCCTGCCCTTGGCATCATTCCTCTTGGGTGGGCAAATGACTTTATAAAGAGTGTAGGCATATCCTCCAATGTCATTGATGCATGTAAGGTAATTCTAAGAGGGAATACAAAAAAAATAGATTTGGGATTAATCAATGAACAGATTTATTTCGCAAATATTTTTGGCATTGGTTTTGATGCGGAAACTGCCTATCTTGCAAATCGGATGAAAGACAATCATCCCAATTGGCACTTTTTTAGTGCTTTTGTCTATGTATTTGCAACAATAAGAAAACTTCTCGCCCCTTTTTCCTATCATCCGGTAAAGGTAAAAATTAACCAGGAGGAAACCAATACAAAAATACTTTTTATTGCCATAGGCAATGGCAGTACTTACGGAGGAAAATTTAAAATCACACCCCATGCCCTTGTCGATGACGGGTTTTTAGATATTTGCCTGGTTAAGGATTTAGGCAGATTAAAATATCTCTTGCTTATCCCAAAGGCCATCAAGGGCACTCATGAAAATGTAAGAGGCGTCCTTTTTTATAAAACTAAAGAGATTGAAATAGAATCTAAAGAGCCATTAAAGGGTCAGGTTAGTGGGGAAATCATCAAAGAGCAAAAAAAATTTAAAATCACCCTTGTGCCTAAATGTTTAGAATTAATTGTTCCATAGGAAATTAGTCATCACCCATGTAAATCATTTATTCATATTAAGGGGAGCTTAATTATTTTTTTTCTTCTTTCTTTTATTCTTGTCCAGATACATTTCCTGATCTACAACGCTGATCAATTCTTCCATGGATTGGCTGCAAGATGAATCATAAGTGCAAAAACCAATACTAAATCCGATTTTGTAAGGTTTACCGGAAATTCGATTTAGCCGATCCAATCCTTCGTACAACCTTTGTTTAATAATCGGCATTTCCTTTAAGGTACTATTCGGGAATATCAATAAAAACTCATCACCCCCCATACGGATAATGATATCAACTTCTCTTAAGATGGATTTAAAAAGAGTCGTAATTTTTATAATAGCCTCATCGCCTGTTCCGTGACCAAATTGATCATTGATTTCTTTTAAATTATCTAAATCAGCATACGCCAACAAAAAGCTAGTCTTGTTTCGCCTGGCAATTTTCCCCTGCCTTTCCAATAATTCCAAACCGTATCTCCGGTTATAGGTCTCTGTCAGGGGATCATAATGAGCCAATTTCTTGAGTTCTTCATCCATTCTCTTTCTCTCAAGGGCAGTGGCCACCTGCTCTGAAACAAATTCCATCAGTTGAATGTCTTTTTCAGTGTAAAGTCCGGGATCATGATAACTTTGTACTGCCATTGCACCTATAACCTGGCCTCCAACATTTAAAGGAACGCCAAGCCAGACACTTTGTGGAGAATTAGTACCTTCAGGGCTTAATTCTCCTGCGGCTACCATTTTTTCATATTCCTGGCTACTATTTAGAGAAGGTTTGCCCGTTTTCATAACGTAAGCAGTAAGCGATTTAGAAATACTAAACTTTTGAATTGGAAAATCAAGGTCTTTTTCATCAACATGATAGGGAAAATAGAGAATATCTTCCTTTTGATTCAATAAGGCAATGTAGAAATTGGAGACATCCATAATTTTACCCAGTTCGCTGTGAATCAAAGGATACAGTCGTTCCAGTGAAATGGCTGAATTTGCAGCTTTGGAAATATTGTATAATACTTCATTTAACCTCTCACTCCTTTTTCGCTCAGTGATATCGCGTGTATTGGAAACAAATCCGTGAATAAAGGGATTATTGAGGTAATTAATACTCGTTCCTTCTAATATTCGCCATGTACCATTTTTATGTTTGCATCGACATATGGTAATTAAAGGTTTGTCCGGGTTTTGCAAAATTTTCTTAAAACCTTCGTTGACAATTGGAATATCGTCGGGATGAACAATATCTCTACTGGATTTGTTAATTAATTCTTCCGGATTATACCCTAAAATACGTCGAACAGAGGGGCTTGTAAAACGAATTACTCCTTTTAGATCAACGACCTGGATAATATCTGATGAACTTTCGATTAAAGCCCGAAAACGTTCTTCGCTTTCGCGTAACGCTTTTTCCGTTTGTTTGCGTTTGGTGATATCCTGATATAAAGCAATAATGCCCATCACCTTATCTTTGATTTTTACAAATGAAGTGGAAATTCGTACAGGAACTGGCGTTCCATCTTTCTTTTGTCTGATTGTTTCAAAATTAATTAAATCTTCTTTTACAGTTTTACGACTTAAACTTATTCCTTCTTTAACCTTATTTGCAGGGTAAAACCCAATTTTATCAATATGTCTTCCCAGTATGTCTTCCCGGCTATATCCAAATATTTCAGTAAAACGAGGATTTATATCCAAAACAATTCCTTCAGTATCTTGGTAGAATGCAGCATCCGGGATATTTTTAAATATACTGGAAAACTTTTCTTCACTTTGGCGCAATTCTTTTTCTGCTTTTTTTCTTGCCGTAATATCTTCATATGAAACAATAATACCCTTTATCTGATTATTGATTTTAATCGGCGCAGAAGCAACAAAAACCGGAAACTCATTCCCATCTTTTCTTTTTCGCATCGTTTCATGGTTTACAAATTCATTTAGCGCTTTTTTAGTTAATTTTTTACCCTCTCTTATCATTTTTTGAGAATGAATTAAGCCATTATCTATAATTTCCCCCTTAATATCTTCCAGGGAATATCCAAATAATCGAGTAAATTGCTCATTGATATCTAAAATTGTACCATTTTCATCAAGATAAGCTAAAGCTTGCGGGCTGCTTTGAAACAGAATCGAAAATTCCTTTTGGCTTTTTTGAAGTGCTTTTTCGATGCGTTTTTTTTCAATGGCTCTGGCAACCTGAGAAGAAACAAATTCCATCAGCTGAATATCTTTTTGTGAATAGAGAGAGGGATTATCATAACTCAAAATCCCCATTGCACCAATGGTTTCCTGCTCTATTTTTAAGGGAATCCCCAACCAAAGGACTTCTTCTGTTAAAGTCCCCAAGTGAGAAACTTTTGCTTTTCCCTGTTTAACCATATCATTGATCTGACGGTAGTTGACCAAAAGTGTTTTTCCTGTCTTGATAACATAAGCAGATAGTGAATGTTGGTTATTATTTTTCAAAGTAATGGAAATATCATCTTTTTCATCAACAAAGTAATCGAATTTTATGTTTCCGCTCTTTTTATTGATGAGTGCAATGTGAAAATTTCTTGTATCAATGATGGTGCTTAATTCTCTATGAATGGTCTCGTAAAGCTGGTAAAGAGAGATGAAAGAGTTTGAAGCATTGGAAATATGGTATAAAACTTGCTGGATTCTTTCATAATTTTTACGTTCGGTTATATCTCGACCCACTCCCACCGTTGCCACTATTTTGCCTTTCTCACTCACAATTGATTTATCTGCCCAGGCCAGCCATCTCCAACCATCTTTTGTTTTTGCTCTTTGCTCGATATAACAGGTATAGGGAGGTACATGTAAATTTTTCATTGCTTTCATGGTTTTATCCCGATCATCTTCATGTACCAAAGGCATGAAATGTTTTCCTACTAATTCTTTTTGGGTTTTCCCAAAGACTTTACAGTAGGAAGGGCTCACAAATAAAAACTTTCCCTTATCATCGACTTTTACCACTAAATCTGTTTGATTTTCTAACAAGAGCTCTAAATCTTCTTTGCTCTGCTGTAACGCTTCCCTGATTTTTACACATTCGGTCACATCAATAAAATTTCCTTCAATTCCAGCAATATTTCCATCTCTATCATAATAAAAAGAACTTGTGTCTGAGACTTTCAAAGGAGTGCCGTCTTTCTTCTTCAATGTAATTTCGTAATTTTTGAGAGAGCCGTAATTTTTCTTTAATTGAATAAGATGTTCTTTTCTGTCTTCCGAATTGTAATAAAAATCTTTTTCAATATTTTTTATTTGGATATCTTTTAGAGAATGATAGCCCAACAATTTTACACCTATCTTATTCATAGTAATAAAATAACCCTTTTTATCTGTTCTATAATAAGCACCGGGCATCTCTTTGAGAAGGCTTCTCAATTTGCCTTTACTTTTTTGCAAAGTATTATTTCTCCTTTTTGCTTTAGTCATTCACATTCCAAATCAAGAGATCATTAGACAAATCTCCCTATTCAAAAGCTTGTTCCATAGGTGTAAGCTTACTGCTTCTTTTTTTTGATCCATAAACCAAACGTATTTTTCGTTATTGTTTTCTGTAAATATCCCTGTAAAAATCTTGCATGGCTTTAATATCCTCTTCGGAAATTATTTTACATTTTCCTAAATTTTTAGATAAAATATAAATATGGGCTGTTTTCTCTACCACAGAAGAAACCTTTATTGCTTCCCGTATATCTTTGCCCACACAAAGCGTTCCGTGATTTGCAAGAAAAACAGCATTCCTTTTTCCCAGTCCGTCCACGACTCTTTTTGCCAATGCCTTTGTACCAGGAAGGGCATATTCTGCACATAATACTTTATCACCGACTATTTGCACAAAATCTTCACAAATTCCCGGAAGCGTTAATCCGGTCACAGCGAATACACTGGAATAAATCGAATGATAATGGACAATGGCTCCTACATCCTTTCTTTCCTTATAAACTGCCAAATGCAAAGGCGTCTCAACAGATGGTTTTTTAGACCCTTCCACGACTTGTCCTTTTTGATCAATAACCACAATATCTTTAAGTTCGATTTTATGATATTCCATGGCACTGGGTTTGATATATACCAAACCGGTATCACGATGAAGCACACTTATATTGCCCCAGGTTCCAATTGTTAGATTTTGATCGACAATCTCTTTTCCGGTTTCTACGACTATTTTTTTATATTTTTCAAGTATCTTGAAATACATGTTATTTCCTTAATTTAAAAAATTCCCTATAATATATATATGCTAAAATATTTAATATTCCTTCTTTTTCTCAATATTTAATAAAATATAGAAACCTAAACAATCTTAGTTTTCCTTTAGGATAGGTTCCTTTGAAGTGTTATCAATAATTGATAATTTACAGATAATAGCTCCAACGATAACCATAGCACAAGCAATCCAAAGATTTGCCTTGACCGCCACTTGAAGATACAAGGAACTGATGATAATAGAAAGTAAAGGTGTAAAATAAGAGAAAGAAACAACCAAAATAATGTTACCCTTTCGCATAGCTCTATCCCAAAATAAATAAGCTAAGTAGGTTGGAAAAATAGACATATACAGAAGCTCTATAAATACTTGCATATTCCAGCGCGAAACTTCCGGGAATGCCAATCTTAAAAAGGTTAATATGATTCCTGTCATCAAAAGAAATAGAGGGACAGCTCCTCCCTTTGCATGCCCAGCCCATCGTCGCGATAAATTCGAATACAAACCCCAGGAAACAGCAGCTGAAAATGCCAGCAAATAAGGAAAATTATGTGTTCGAAAATTGCCTTTAAATACTTCCCACGAAAACATTCCGCTTTGTGATGTGGCAAGATAAAAACCGCCAAAAGCAAGGATGATTCCAGGTATTAAAGTGATTGCCCCTTTCTTGCCTAAAAGGGGAAGGGATAGGACCAAGGTTAAACCAGGCCAAAGATAATTGATAATGCTGACTTCAATAACCTGTTCCCGGCTAATAGATAATCCAATGGCCAGGTAAAGGCAAACGGTGTAAAAAATAAATAAAAATCCGCAAATACTTAAATAGAGCACAGGAAGCTGAAAGATTTTTTTTAATCCCCCGGATTTATCAAAAAGAAAAATACAGCCCCAGATGCCGCTAAGCAGATAAATGTAAGAAGCGGCAGTCAAGGGGCCTAATTGTTCTGTTAGACTTCGGGAAAATGCAATCGTCGTTCCCCAAAAAAGTATCGCTAACAAGCCAAATAATGTACTTGTTCTTTCTTGAGAATCAAATATTTTCAAATGACATCTCCTCAGTTTATTTAGGGGGAAATTTTATTATTTTTATCAACAAACACAATTTTTGGTTCATGATGTTTTGCTTCTTCCTCTGATAGTATAACATATGCAATGATAATGACTTCATCCCCGGGTTGAACAAGTCGAGCGGCAGCTCCGTTCAAGCAAATGGTTCCCGAACGCCTTTCCCCTTCTATGACATAAGTTTCTAATCTTGCACCATTGTTATTATTAACTATTTGTACTTTTTCATTGACCTGAATATTTGAAGCTTCCAACAAATCCTTATCAATGGTTATACTGCCCTGGTAATTTAAGTTTGCATCAGTTACGGTTGCTCTGTGAATCTTAGACTTTAAAATATGTAATAACATGATCTATATCTCCATTTCTAAATTATCTATTAATCTTGTTTTTCCTATTTTAACCGCTAAAGCAATTAAAATTTTTCCTTTGATGGTCTTTATTTTTTTTAAGGTCCGGCTATCGACTATTTCTATATAATCAACACTAGCCAAACGATGATCAAGAATACTTTTACTCATGACTTTATTTATTTTTTCTGATTTTCTTTCTCCCTGCAAAATCATCTTTTCAGCCATTTTCAATGATTCATACAAACATGTTGCCTGCTTTCTTTCTTCTTTCGATAAATATTCATTGCGGGAACTAATAGCCAATCCATCCCTTTCCCTTTTTATCGGAACAGTCATTATTTCTATTGGAATATTTAGATCCCTCACCATTCGCCTGATGACCGTGACTTGTTGTGCATCCTTTTGTCCAAAATATGCCCTGTGTGGGGAAATAATATTCAATAATTTGAGCACAATGGTGGTGACACCTTTAAAATGCCCCGGTCTTCTTGCACCACATAATACCTCGGTCAAATTTTCCACATTGACAAACGTACTAAAACCTTTGGGGTACATCTCTTTCGCTCCCGGATAAAAAATATAATCAACTTGTGCACTTTCTGCCAATTGTGTGTCCCGGGATATATCTCGGGGATAAATATCATAATCTTCATTGATTCCAAACTGTAATGGATTCACAAATATACTTAAAACAACAACATCACAATCTTTTTTGGCTCGTTCAACCAGGCTCATATGCCCCTTGTGCAGGTACCCCATTGTTGGGACAAAACCTATTTTTTTGCCCTCTGCTTTCAGTTTTAATAATATTCTCCGGATGTCTTCAATACGTCTAATCACATCCATTAAAAACCTCCTTAATAAACTCGGGGAAGATTTTCTTTTTCGCTATTAAAAGAATGGTCTTTTAGCGGAAACAATCCCCCTTGAACTTCCTTTTTAAACTCTTTTATCGCGTTTAACATCAATGGATATCCCTCGAAATATTTTTTAACAAATTTTGGAATACGCCCTTTATTTAAACCCAACAAATCGTGGATGACTAAAATTTGTCCATCACAGTGAGGACCGGCCCCTATTCCAATAGTAGGAATTTTAATTACTTCTGTAATCATTTTGGCTAAAAGCTCGGGTATGCATTCTAAAACGATTGCGAAACACCCTGATTCCTGCAACAATTTTGCATCATTAACTATCTTTTCTGCTATTTTTTTATCTTTACCCTGCACTTTATAACCTCCGAATTGATGGACCGATTGGGGTGTCAACCCTAAATGGCCCATCACTGGTATGCCTGCTTCTATAATGGCTCCAATCGTTTTAATTCTTTCCCTTCCGCCCTCAATTTTTACCGCTTGCGCACCAGCCTCCTTGATAAGACGACCGGCATTTTTAATAGCATCATTGATGTCTGAATGATAAGAAAGAAATGGCATATCTGCCACAATCAATGCTTTTTCACAACCTCTAAATACGGCTTTAGTATGATACGCTATATCATCCATTGTCACTGGAAGCGTCGTTTCATATCCCAAAACAACCATCCCGAGTGAATCACCCACTAAAACCAAATCAATACCTGCTTCATCGACTAAATTGGCTGTGGGATAATCATATGCAGTAAGCGCCACAATTTTTTGTCTCATTTTCATATTCTTTATATCAATGATGGTATTTCTCTTCTCCATGAATATTCTCTCCTTTTAAACATACTTTTCAAGATAATATTTTTTCTATTTTATCCAGTTTTTCCCTTTCCAGCTGTAATGTATCTCTAAGAAGTTGTACTGTTCTCAATCCCATCATACGGTAGGTCGATAATAAATCTTTATTGACTCTGGATATTTCCCTTACATGCTTTTCAATTGTCAAATAATCGCCTCTTACAATAGGACCTGTTAATGCTTTTACTGTACCTTTCGAAGAGATATTATGAATGGTCCCTTTAACCAAAGGCATGATTACTTTTAAAGCAAATTGTCGGTCAAAACCAATTTCTTCCATTAAACAAGTAGCTTCATTAATCAACGTTACCAGGTAATTTGAAGCAATACAAGCAGCCGAATGATAAACAGGTTTCAATTCTCTTTTTATGATAATCATTTTACCATTGAATGCTTTGACCAGTTCTTGCGCGATTTCTATTCCCGCCTTCTGTCCTTCATAGAAAAAATATGAACCCGGCAAATTAATCAAAGCCTCATTTGTCGAAGCAAAAGATTGCAAAGGATGCAGTGACATGGTAATCGCTCCCCTTTCTTTGCAATCATTTAATTCCGAACTATCCAGTGATCCGCTCATATGCATAATCTGCTTGTTTTTCAAGTTATAAATTGCGATTTCTTTGGCTATTTTTTTTATAAACCGATCAGGTGTGGTAATAATAATTATCTCGCTATCCCGGATCAATTGTCCCAAATCTAATTTTTTACTTCCTATTTCTTTTGAGAAACTTAAAACTAATGATTCGTTTAAATCATTTATTCCGACAATATTATACTTTTTTTCAGTTAATATGGCTGCCACTGCCTGTCCTACCCGTCCAATACCTATGACTCCGATTTTTTTCAATATACACCTCATCCTAACAGTTTAAATAAACAAAAAACCTTTTGAACGCTCGGTCCAAAAGGTCGTAATCATAGAAAGATACTGTTTTCTTTCCCGTCTTAGTCCTCATGGCTATAAGCGGTAAATATATTTCATCTCAATTTTTAAATTTTAACAAATAAAGAATCCAGCCAAATACTCTGGTCTTTAATGGGTTTATATTACGCTTTCGCATGATTACTCGTGAGTATAGTTCGCATGATACTATCCGCAATTAATCATAAAAGCAAAATTTCCTATATTTTAACATTAATATTTTTCGTGTCAAGCATGCGCGGTCTGATTTTTTTGACACATGGATATTGAGTTTTCAACATTATTCCCCTTAATGGATTTTATCAGCATTTTACCGGAATAACAATATTTTAAGATGACCAATGAGAAAAAATGATTGATTCATGTTGACTGATTTAAAAAAAGTGATAATCAATAGTGTAGAGTCTCCTCGAAATAATTATATATATTTATAAATACTTGACATTTATTAATATTAATATTAATATAATTTATATTCATATTAAGATATTTAATAAGGAGGCCAATAATGAAAAAAATTCCAACACTCTGCCCTGCCTGCACATCCAAATTGGAAATTACTGAGTTAAAATGTAAAACCTGTGGAACAATTTTACAGGGAGAATTTCCACTCAATAGATTATTATCGCTTTCCGAAGAAGATAAAAAATTTTTAATGGTTTTTCTACGGTCAAGAGGAAATATTAAAGAGGTTCAGGAAAGACTTGGTATTTCTTACCCAACCGTTAAAAACCGTTTGGATAAATTACTAAAAGCCATGGCATTATTTAATGAATCCGAGGGTTTAAAGGAGAAGGAAATATTAGAAAATTTAGAAAATAAAGAAATTACTGTTTCCGAAGCAGTGAAATTAATTAAGGAGATTAAATCATAAATTGATATTGAAAATTTACCAGGGGATCAATCAATCAAAAGGAGAAAAAAAATGAAAGAAGAAATTAAAAAAGTCTTGGAAATGTTAAATGAAAAAAAAATTACTAACGATGAAGCTACAGAGCTAATCGATGCGCTTGGGAAAACAAAAAAAGAAGAGCAAAACATACCTCCCGAAAATAGAAAAAGATTTTTAAAAATCCACGTAACCAAAGGTGATAAGCCTCAGGTTGATGTTACTCTCCCCTTTGGCTTAATCAACTGGGGATTAAATATTGCCAGCAAAATGGGGAAGAATACTGTTGATATCGGCGGAGAAAGCATTCCTCTTGATATGGAAGAACTTAGCAAAGCAATGAATGATCCTGAATTTTCAGGTAAAATCATGGATGTGACCGAAGAAGAGGAAGGAAAACATATTGAAATAGAAATTGTATAATCCAACAAAATAGTTTATATTATTATAGGACAATATTACACTAAAGTGAAATGAGAAAAAATGAGAAAAATCAGCCGACAAGAAATCATAACAGGGAGTCCTTTGAAGACCATGTTTTTACTAAGCCTCCCCGTTATGATTTCTCAATTTTTACAGACTTTGTATCATCTTGCCGATACTTTTTGGCTGGGGCATCTTCCTCCGGGAGAAAACGGTGGAGCAGTAGCCGGCTTACAGATTTCATGGCCCGTTATCTGGTTTCTCATTGCTTTGTCATTCGGATTTGGAATAGCCGGTGTCGCTTTAATTTCTCAATTTACCGGTGCCGGAGAAAATGATAATGCTAATCTGGTAGCCAATCAGATGCTTTCCCTTTCAATGATATTTGGATTATTTGTATCGATTTTTGGTGTTTTACTTACCCCCCAATTAGTGCCATTAATAACAAAATCCCCTACAGTGGCCAATTCAGCAACTGCTTACATGCGATTGATTTTTTTAGGGATTCCTTTTATATTTATTGCTTTTACTTTTCAAAGCATTTTATCTGCCAGAGGCGATACGGTTACGCCCATGTATATCAATCTTTTTACCGTTAGTTTAAATCTTGTCCTTGATCCTTTTTTAATCTTTGGATGGTGGCGATTTCCTCGTTTGGGAGTAGAGGGAGCTGCAATAGCTACCATTATATGCCAGGCAGTATCTGCCTGTATCGCCCTTTATTTATTAATAAGGGGAATAAAAGGCATAAAAATGTCCTTAAATCATTTGGTCCCCAGCTGGAAATGGTTATATCAAATTTTCAAAATAGGCTTGCCTGCAGCCATTGGTCATTCAACGACTGCACTGGGCTTTATTTTGGTTATGGGCATCATCGGAAGAGTCGATCAGGCTGAAGCAGTTATCGCTGGCTTTGGGGTTGGGGACAGGATGATAAATATTATTTTTATCGCGGTTGACGGATGTGGAACCGGGATCATTACGTTAATTGGTCAAAATTTGGGAGCAAATCTAATGATGCGAGTCAAAGATATTGCCCGTAAAAGTCTATGGGCAATAACGCTTATCACATTAATCGAAGCTGTCCTTGTTTTTCTGTTAAGAATTCCCCTATTTGAAATCTTCATTCCTAATCGTCCCGATATCATCAGAGAAGGTATTCATTTTCTAACTATCTTTTCTATCGGAATTCCTTTTTTTGGTTTCATCTCAGCTGTAATGGCACTTTTCCGGGGATCTGGCCATAACTTGCAACCAATGATTATGGATCTCGCTAGGCTTTGGGGGCTAAGGATTCCCCTTTCCTATTTCCTGGGTAATCAATTTGGTCCAACCGGCATATGGTGGGGAATGGCCCTTAGTAATATTTTTACTGCACTCATTGCGCTCTTTTTTTATCTTCAGGGAAAATGGCAAAAGCAGATTATTCATGAATCTGGAGAAACCATTGAGCCAATTCCCATTATTCCTGAGGAAGGATAATCTTTTTTTTGCTATCAAAATTCTTTGCTGATTGTCCTTCTAACTGATAAATAGAATACATTAATCCGGAAGCAATTATTGAAGCAAAAAATATTATCACCCATACTTGTCGAATACTTGTAAGGCTGATCACTATACCTAATAAAGGCGGACCAAACATACGACTGATACTTTCGCTAAGACTTACCAGGGAATTAAATCGTCCCCGATGGGTAATCGGGCTATGATTGGCAATATAGACACCTGCATTTGTACGAATCAGAATTTCCCCGATAGTCCAGATGAATGTTGAAACCAATATCCAGTTGAATTGATTGATCCAATAAATCATACCAAAACCAATAGCAAAAAGAATCCCTGAAAAAGCAATATTAACAATGGGCCGGTTTTGTCGACTAATGATGGTAACCGGCATCGTCATAAAGACAACAATAAAACAATTAAAGCTCATAACCATGCCAAAATATTGTGGACCATCCAAACCAAATAGGTCGTTTACCTGTAAAGGCAAGCTAAAAAGGAACTGCCCGTGAACAAAATAAAAAAGAATGGAAACCAAAGAGAAATAAAGTATGATTGGTTTTCTTAGTAAAATAGCTATTAAACTCTCTCTTAAAACCGACCGACCAGTATTAACTCCCAATTCCGCCTTTGAAGGCAAGGTCTCTTTGAAATGTAAAAAGATAAAGATGCAGACAACCAGGATGGCAAATACATTTCCCAGAAACAATAATTTAATATAATGCGAATATAAGAATCCGGCAATGAGCGAACCAATACCAAAACCAAGATTTAGTCCAAGGTAGATAAATGAAAATATCTCCTTTCTATTTTTGGAGGTACTTAAATCAATCATAATGGCATCATATGCAGGACGGGTAGCTCCATTAAAAAAAGCAGCAAAAATGAGGAGTTTGGGAACAACCAGTGAATCTTCCAAAAATGCACAAGGGAATAAAAATAAAGCAATGGCAAATTGAAAAGTTAATAGCATTTTTTTTCGACCAAAAATATCAGTCAGTTTACCGCCAAACAATGCACCGCTTATTCGGCCAATTTCTATAAGCATCAAATAAAATCCCACTTTTTCGGGACCAAAAGAAAGGTGGTTACTTAAAAATAAAGTTAAAAACGGAAAAACAAAATAACCCATTGAATTTATCAAACGACAAATAAAAAGGATATAGACCGTCCGGGAAAATCCTGAATAAATAGAAAACAGGCTAATAGCTTTTTGAAATACGTTTTTTTTCATGACATTCCCTTTGATAAGTTTAATCTTTCACACATTAACTCCATGTTAAAACCTAAGGTTCAATAAAATCTTTTTCACTACACTCAAACCATTATATATAAACCCCGCAGATAGTCAAATGATTATTTTATCAAGACAGATTGGAATACAGACTGCTGTAAAATATTGTGAATTTTTATATCTATTTGAATGAGGGATTATTTTCATTAAGATTTCTTTTGATTGAAAAATGCTCAACATTAGAAATAATGCACAAATTAAGAAAAATGTAAAATGGATAAAACCTAAAGGTCTTTTAAATTAAAATACATATTAAATAATCATGTGAGCTAAAAATGGAAATTTTTCTCTTTAATTTATATGCAATTTAAACCTTGGAATTGAAGTGTTCGTTTAATGCATTGAGGGGAATGGGCCACTTTTTCATATCATTGATAACTTTTTATTCCGTACAGATCCCATGGTATTGTTTTTTAAATCCTCTATTGCTCGATTCATGGCCCTATTAGCATTTTTCATTAAATCTTCAACCCTTTTTCCATTATCCGGAAGCATGGTAATTCCAATACTGCCTTTGATTATTATCTGATGACCTTCCAGGTGAATTGTTTTATGCAGATTTTGAAGAATCTTTTGAAGAATATTTGTCGCCTTCTCTTTGAAATGGGCAAGCCAGGTTAATAATATAATAAATTGATCATCTTCTTGTCAGCAAATTGTGTCAGTTTCTCGAAAAAGTGTTTTTAAAATTTTTACTATTAACTGTAAAAGGCGATTGCCAATATCGTATCCAAATCGATGATTAATCTTTCTAAAATTATCTAAATTTAGAGATAACAGTACAAATATCTTTTATGCTCCTTATGCGACCATAAGACAAGGTGCGACTGGGTAAACCAGTTGAATGGTTATACAGACTAAACAGTTTTAATCTTTTTCCGCTCGTTTTTTCTCTATGGCATTTGCTATTTGTTGAGAAACAAATTCCATCAAAGGGATATCTTTTTCTGAATAGAGTTTCGGATTAGTATAATTTTGCAAAACGATGGACCCAATTGGTTTTTCTGCGATTTTCAATGGAACACCCAACCATATTTGTTTATTCGTAATCACATCGTGAGAATTAAAATAGCCATCCCGAATCATTTTTTTGTATTTATTATAATTTAATAAAAGCGGCTTGCCTGTTTTAAAGATATAATAAAAAATGTTATTAGCCTGATGATTGCTAAAAAGTATACTATTTTTATTTTTATCTCCGGTTTCATCAAGGTGATAACAAAATCGAAGCTTGCTCTCCTCTTCATCGAACAAAGAAATAAAAAAATTACTGGCATCAATGATCTTATGAAGTTCCTGCTGAATCATCGGATAGAGTTCCTTCAAGGAAATATTAGAGCTTGCCAAACGTGAAATATTAAATAAAACATTGCTGATATCGTCGTTTTTTTTACGATTTGTAATATCCTTTAATAATAATATTTTCCCTGATATTTCCTTTTCAATCAAATTCGAAGCAAATGATACGGACACATAAATATTGTTTCCGTCTTTTCTTTTAATCTTCATTTCTGAACCGGGAAAATAATGTGAGTTTTTATTTTTTTGAAGAATATTCACATCCAATAGATCTTTTAAGTATTTCCCTCTAGCTTCTCTCAGACCAAATCCTGAAAGCAGTTCAAATCGCTTATTTGTTTCAAGGATAATCCCATTTAAATCAGTGTAAACCATCGCTTCAGGTGAATTCTGAAAAAGTCCGATAAATTCCAGATAACTACGCCAAAATTCATTCTTTTTTTTCAGGGTTTTTGAGACTTTTCCGGAACGGATTTCGCTTTCGGTATTTGTGTTCACTACTTCATTTCTTGTCTGACTCATTCTGCTTCTTAGTCGATTAAGATGATGAACTATTTTTTTTAAATATAGATTGTTTTTTCTTTTTTTTAATGTAAATTTTTTTTCTTCATGTTTATACATTCATCAAACCTTTTATCTTGAATTTTTTCTTTTTTTGTTATAGGATTTGCGTTTTAAAATCTTCTCATGAGAAAAGAATAAATGAGCAACTCATCATTTTGATCTACTCCATTCCGATTATCTTAACACAAATAGCACTTATTATCCTTATTTTTTACTTCATTTATTCAATATTTATAAATCAGGTTCTTCTTTTTCTTCGTCTATTATATCTTCACCTTGAATTTCATCTTCCTCGATTTCGTTTTCGCCATCATCGTCTTTTTCTTCGGAAACAATAGCGTGTTTTTCAAGATTAATCTGGAGGTCTATTTTTTTTAAATAGTCTACATAGGTCATGCCCAATTCAGTGATGAAAACATTATTTTCATCTTCTTCTAAAAATTCTAAATTCAGAAGCGCTTTTAAGATGGCGTCTCTTTCAGAAAAATCAGAAATTTTTTCAATCCATACATTGTGAAAACAATCAAAGCTTACCTTTTTAAATTTGTAAAACCAGAATAAAATATATTTTGCCTGAACAACAAGATAAATATCTGCAAATAGAAAGCACCATTTAATCCTCTTTGTCTGAAGTTCTTGCATATATTCGTTTATTTCATTGTTTAACTTTGCTGAATATCCATTTTCACTGTTTATCTTATCAAGAATATTTACCCATTCAGGATTACGATAATTCAATGATGAAATAAAATTGTTATCTGAAAAAAATCCCAAAAATTCTTTTTTATTTACCTGTTGTGAGTGATGTTTTGCCGGATTTCTAAAATTAATGAATTCATTAAATAGTACATAGAGAGGTTTTTCATATAGAAATATGATAAGGAACAAATAAACCATAATAACAGCAACCCAGGAGTTGGTTATTTCTGACAATGTTGCCTTAACCGGCCACCATATAACTAAAAATATGCTACTCAAAAAAAGAAAAAGCATTGATAAAACGATATAAAAACTGATTCTTCTCATTTTAAAACCTCTTTTCTAAAATCTGCCACATTTAATGTCAGATTTTTATTTTTTATGTTCCTTTTTTTATAAAATGAAACCAGCATGACTTCTGCTACGCCCTGGTAATCTCATTTTTCCAACTATCTACGTTATTCGTCAGAAAAATATATGCATTCTTATTTCAGAATGACAATACTTTTACAAAACACCCTATTTCCCGCACAAATTGTTTTATAACAAATGACTGCACTTTCGAAACCGCAAGCCAATACCTCAATATGTTTAGATGTGATGATGAGTTTTTTAAAAATGCTCTTTTATTATCAAATAAATAGTTAGCCAAGATAAAAATAAGCCAATTTTTAACCAAATTTTTGGTGGATTATATTTTCATTTTAATTGTTATCTTCTTTTTCATATTTTTTGCAATATTGATGATTTATCTGTATAAATATGGAGTAGAATGACATCAGCTTCTAGAATTATCCGAAAGCAACATCAAGTATCATCATTATGGTAAAACCTACCATCAATCCAGAGGTTGCTATATCCGTGTTTTTGCCACGCTGTGATTCGGGAATAAGTTCTTCCACTACCACAAAAATCATTGCTCCGGCAGCAAAAGATAATGCATAGGGCAAAATGGGCCTGGCAATAATAACGGCAGCAGCACCAATAACACTTGAAATAGGTTCAACAATCGCAGATAACTGCCCGTACCAAAAGCTTTTAAATGGAGACATTCCTTGGCTGCGAAGCGGCATAGAGATAACCATCCCTTCAGGAAAATTCTGGATACCTATCCCTAAGGCCAAGGCAATAGCTGCCGGCAAAGTTGCTGAAGGATAACCTGCAGCAACTGCTCCGAACGCGACACCTACCGCAAGCCCTTCAGGAATATTATGCAAGGTAACAGCCAGTATCAGTAAAGTATTCCGATGCAGAGAAGTTTTGATTCCTTCAGCTTCTTCCAAAGGGAAACCCAGGTGGAGATGGGGAAGGATTTTATCAATGACCCATAAAAAAAACCCACCTAAAAGAAAGCCTGAAGCGGGAGGAAACCATACTGGAAGATCTAATTCCATAGACATATCAATTGATGGCGCCAATAACGACCAATAACTCGCCGCAATCATGACTCCGGCTGCGAAACCCAACATAATGTCAACAATTTTATTGTCTATTTTTTTGGTAATGAATACGGTTGACGATCCCAGCATTGTAACTCCCCAGGTAAAAAGTCCTGCTAACAATGCTTGTGTTATAATCGGGAATTTTTGTAAATAGACTAACATATTTATACCTCCGTGTTTCATAGATTTGCGGATTTATTCGGTCATTTTTTGTTTTTTTTATTTTTTTTAAATAAATTGCTTTTTTCTTCTACTTAAACCTATTGAAGGTCTTTCTTTTTTCACTTCGCTACGGTATCTATCAGTGAAACAATCATTTGATTAAAATGTTTACCAATAATATATTATTTATTCTATAAAACAATCATATATTCCTTTTTTGAGCAAAATAAACATCTCTTTCTATTTGTATTCCCAACACAAGTATGATGAATGAGTATATTTTAAGCAAACAATGAATGATAAATGTAAATTGATTCAAAACTTCAATGCATTCATTTAAAGTGCTTGTGCTATGATTTATTCCCTGATTTTCATGAAATTTTTAGACCTTTCCCCAAATGCAATAAGGCTAACCGAAAGGATAATGAAAAAACTTCCTATCATTTGTTGCCAGGATAAGTTTTCCTTTAAAAATAAAATGCCCAGGATTAAACTCGTCACTGGCTCAAATGTACTTAAAATCGCGGCAGTTGAAGCGCTAATCATTTCCAGTCCTGCTTTAAAAGCTACCATTCCTATTAAATTTGCAATGAAAGCTATTAACATGGTATAGACTATTCCCTTCAAGTTAAAACCGGTTACAAAGTTTCCTGTAACAATGTTTATCGCCAACAATATTAAACTATTAAATAACGAAACGTAAAATATTAAAACAAAAGGATTAATGTCCCTTAAATTCCCATACGCTACTATAACTATATAGTAGGCATAAAATATTCCAGAAAGAAAGGAAAATAGCATTCCTATCATGCTCATCGATTCTATTGAACCAAATCCAATTAAGAAATACATACCTGTTAATGAAATAACAAGAGAAAATATTTTCATACTGTTGGCGCTTTCATGAAAAAAAATAATTGAACCCATCAAAACAAAAACAGGATAAATAAAATGGATGGTTGTCGCTAATCCTGTCAACATGTATTTATAAGACAATGAAAGGGTTAAGATTGCCAAAGAATAGCCAAATAGACTTACCTTGAATAAAGGGACGTAATTTTCCTTTTTAAGTTGATAGTCGATTTTTAATATTCTTAACAGTATGAAAAGGGCAATAGAAGCAAAAATTGATCTGAACAGACTAAATGTAAAGGGATTAAATCCATTTGCATAGGCTACTTTTGCAAATAGAGGAATAAATCCAAAACTGCAAGCAGAAAAAATGGTTAAAAAAATCCCTTTTGTTCTATTTACCATATATCAATTCCTCCACTAAGCTAGCACAATTACAAAAAGATCCTTTATTATTTTTATCAATTTAACATGAGTAGCCCACTTGCGTAGCAGTATAAATCGATATAAATCTCTCACGAAAGAATCAACCAGAAAAATTTGGAAATATTGGATTATAAAACACAAAACCAATCGGAGATTTTATATTTAGAAATATTTTGTCTTCCTATGGATAATTGAAGCAAAATATAGACACAGGGTTTATCTAAAAGATTGTTTTATGATCTACAATATATTTAATATATCAATGACTTAAAAAAAATACAAACAACAATTAATAATTTAAAATAAAAAGTGTAGCAAAAAACTTTATTGATTTCATTTATTAAAAAAATACAGATTGATTAGAAATACAGAACAGCGTTTTGATTCACACAAAATTTTTTTGAAATAAAAAATACTTTGTAATTGCTAACCTTACAGAATATTTCTTTATTTATAAAGATTGTTTTTGCACTATTAAAAGATCTTTATCTTGCTTTCCTTCCATAAAATTTATCATTTCCAATATAAAGAAAATATTTTTCTTGACATATATATGAACATATTATAATATTTTCATATAATAATATGAAAAAGGAAATGATATGGAAAAACTGGTTAAGATTTTTGATGCGTTGTCCGATATAACCCGGCTGCGTATCTATTCTCTCTTGCTAAGAGAAACCCTATGTGTCTGCGAGTTAGTTAGGATCATGGATATCCAGCAATCAAGAATTTCCCATGGATTAAAAATTTTAAAAGAAGCCAATCTTATTAAAGGTAAGCGTCAGGGCAAATGGATGGTCTACTCTATTTCGGAAAAGAGTGAAAATTATCATTTTGTCCAAGAATTAAAAAAAGAGATTAAATTACCAACAAGTGATTTAAAACATTTAAACCTATGCAAAAAAGAAAACTTTAGAGAGACAAAGAGGTAACAATTGTGAAACAAAGAATTCATTTTTTATTCATTCTTGGGATATTCACCTTGTTTTATTATACACCGTTTGAGAATTTAAACATACCCCAAGCGATATTAGAATCTTTTTTAATGGCCCAGGAATATGCCCGGGAACATGTCTTATCATGCTTGATTCCCGCATTTTTCATTGCGGGCGCAATTGCGAATTTCATCAGCCAGGAAAATGTCATCAAATACTTTGGTGCAGAGACCAATAAGTTGATTAGTTATTCAATTGCTTCTGTTTCCGGAACCATTCTGGCAGTTTGCTCCTGCACAGTCTTGCCTCTTTTTGCGGGAATCTACAGACGGGGTGCTGGGATTGGACCTGCCACCGCCTTTCTATACTCTGGCCCTGCCATTAATGTATTAGCTATCATTTTGACTGCCCGTGTTTTAGGATTTGAGTTGGGAATTGCTCGAGCTGTTGGTGCAATCATTTTCTCTGTCATTATCGGATTGCTTATGCATTTTCTTTTTGATAAAGATGGAAAAGAGAATAAAGGCAGTCAAGGCATTCAGGCTTCCACTGTGGACGAAAAAGAAAGAAGACCTTTTTGGGGAACCATACTATACTTTGCGACGATGGTTGGCCTATTGATCTTTGCAAATTGGGGAAAAGATGATTCGATTAAGATTTGGCAGGCCATTTACGATGTTAAGTGGTTCATTGTTGCTTTTCTCTTTATTTTTCTGCTTTGGATGCTTGTAAAATGGTTCAACAAAGATGAATTGATTCAATGGACAAGTTCAAGTTGGGATTTTGCCAAACAAATACTTCCTCTCTTGCTGGCAGGAGTATTAGTGGCTGGATTGTTGCTTGGAAGACCTGGAAGTGAAGGACTTATTCCAAAAAGCTGGATTGAAAATCTGGTTGGCGGTAACAGCCTGTGGTCAAATTTGTTCGCATCAGTTGTTGGCGCCTTGATGTATTTTGCTACACTTACTGAAATTCCCATTTTACAAGGACTATTAGGTGCGGGAATGGGCAAAGGTCCGGCACTGGCCCTTTTATTGGCCGGACCTGCATTGAGTTTGCCGAATATGTTGGTGATAAGAAGTATCATTGGAACGCGAAAAACATTGGTGTTTATTCTTTTGGTGATTATTATGGCAACCTTCAGTGGCATGCTATTTGGTCATTATTTCTAAAAAATAAAAAAATAAAGGAGCTTTTAGATATGAAAATTGAAATTCTAGGAACCGGTTGCCCGAAATGTAAAAAATTAACTGAACTGACCCGGAACATCATTCAAGAACTTGACATTACAGTAGAGATTACGAAAGTAACCGATATTAACAAGATTATTGA
>Ga0272442_10001434_pt1 | contig 36395 bp, 35 predicted proteins | sample SSMForm2O_FD_200262 | JGI IMG/M metagenome (GOLD analysis project Ga0272442, IMG submission 200262) | Marine sediment archaeal communities from Little Sippewissett salt marsh, Falmouth, MA, United States - SSM-Form-2O | ecosystem: Environmental > Aquatic > Marine > Wetlands > Sediment ... | reverse complement strand
GATCTTGAACAGAATTCATAAAAAGCAGCTCAGCGGATCTTAAGCGTATATGAAAGTCCTAGGAGTGGACCCGGGTTTGAATATTACCGGATACGGCCTGGTGGAATCAGGCGCATCCGGAACAAAAATGGTAGAGGCCGGCGTCATAAGAACTTCCTCCGAAGAGCATATTGCGCAGAGGCTTAAGACAATCTATGAAGGCCTTGCCGGAATCATAGAGGAATACCGGCCAGAAATACTTGTTCTTGAAAAGGTTTATTCGCACTACAAGCATCCCGCCACGGCCATCCTCATGGCCCACGCTCGCGGGGTCGCGTGCCTGCTCTGCGGAATATATGGCGTAGAGCTTGTCAACTATGCCTCCACGCACCTGAAACGCTCTATTTCCGGCAGGGGAAGGGCCAGTAAATCTCAGGTGGCCGGGATGGTCAAGTCCGTTTTGAAATTGAAGAGTCTGCCCGCGTTCCATGATGCGACCGATGCTCTGGCGTTGGCTATTTGCCATGTCGATTCCATTGCCAGGGAGAAGGCGGCATGCGGGGCATCAAAAGAAGGCAGTCTGCCTTGATAGGAGAGCCCTTTATATGATATCGCAGATATCCGGCATCTTAAGGCAAAAGAGGCCGACTAGCATACTCGTAGACGTGAACAGAATCTGCTATGAAGTACTTCTGCCCGGCATCATAATGAAGAAGATAGCGGGTCAAGTCCCTTTAAACGGGTCCATAACCCTTGCAACTTATCACTATTATCAAAGTGATCCTTCCAGGTCGACGCCGGTCTTGATCGGTTTCATGAACGAGATAGAAAAGGAATTTTTCGAGAAGTTCATCACGGTTACCGGCGTGGGACCCAAGGCGGCCTGCAAGGCCCTTGAATTACCGCTTTCCAAGATAGCCGATGCCATAGATACGGGCGATATCGCTCTCCTTAAAAGTCTACCCGGCATTGGGGAGCAGAGGGCGAGGCTCATAATCGCCAAACTACAGGGGCGAATAGGTAAATACGGCCTTATACAGGACAAGGCCGGCTCGGAAGGCCCCTCTGCCGCGAATGAGAATCTTAAAGAAGAGGCACTCCAGATTCTTACGAAACTTCAGTATTCAAAAAACGAGGCTCAGTCTATGATAGAGAAGGCCGTTAGAAATGACCCTAATATATCCTCCTGCGAAGAGCTTCTGAACGAGGTATATAAACAGAAGAATCCACGGTAGACGGCCTGTTGAGTGGCAGTCTGCGCGGGTCACTAAGGCAGATGGCATGAAAGAACCTAAAGAAGAAAAGAATAGAGAACGCCTTATGGATTCCCAGGAGGCTGAGGAAGATATCCTCAGCCTTTCGCTGCGTCCTCCAACTTTAAATGAGTTCGTGGGGCAGAAGAGCGTTAAGGAGAATATCCTTATAGCTATGCAGGCGGCCAAGAAGAGGGAGGAGCCCCTGGAGCATATCCTTTTTTCCGGACCTCCCGGACTGGGAAAGACTACCTTGGCCCATATAATTGCCAATGAAATGGGCTCAAAGATTACTTCCACCAGCGGACCCGCTATAGAAAGGGCGGGGGACCTGATAGGCATACTTACGAATCTTTCCGAAGGAGACGTTCTTTTCATAGATGAGATACACAGGCTTTCAAAGGTTGTGGAAGAATTTATATATCCGGCTATGGAAAATTTCCAGATCGACTTCATTATAGACAAAGGACCGTATGCCAAAACCATAAAGTTCAACCTTAAGAGATTTACGCTTGTAGGGGCCACTACCAGATCGGGACTTTTAACCCCCGCGATGAGAGGGCGCTTCGGCATGTTCTACCATCTTGAGTTTTACACCCCGGAGGAACTGGTGGACATAATAACACGCTCTGCCCAGGTTCTGGGCATAAATATAGACAAACCCGCGGCTTTTGAAGTAGCCAGACGTTCACGCGGCACTCCACGAGTGGCCAATAGGCTTCTAAGGCGGGTAAGGGATTGGGCCTGCGTTAAAGCAAACGGCGCCATAAACAACGATATAACGAAAAGCGCGCTTGATTCCCACGGGATAGATTCGGTAGGCCTGGATTTTATAGATAGAAAGGTCATTAAGTCAATAGCCGATTTTTACAAAGGGGGGCCGGTAGGCATCGAATCTTTGGCTGCCACGTTAAACGAAGAGGTCGATACAATAGTGGACGTGGTGGAGCCTTTTCTTTTAAAGATCGGTTTTCTCAAGAGAACTCCGCGCGGCAGGGAGCTGACCGACCTTGCCTACGATCACATAGGCGCATCCAGAAAAAATCCGCTGAAAAAAAATCTTCTATAGAAATATTTTAGGCATCCCTGCTTTGGGCGAATACTGTCCTGCTTCAAATGTCTCTGTAAAATTTACAAATAATCTTTAAGACGCATATGAAGATACTCTTGCATACCTGTTGCGCGCCCTGTGCCATTCATCCCCTCCAGGACCTCAGGAGATCGGAGGAGAATGCGATTACCCTGTTTTTCTATAATCCCAATATACACCCTTACACGGAGATGAGAAAAAGACTAGAGGCTTCCCTGGATTTCGCCGAAAGCGCGGGGGTAAGGATAGAAGTGGGGGATTATGATATGGAATCGTTCTTTTCCGCCGTGGCAGCCGATATGAAGGCGCCGGCGCGCTGTCTTAAATGCTGGCGGTTGAGGTTGACGGAGACGGCAAGGCTTGCCGCAGAGAGGGGATTCGATGCCTTTTCCTCCACGCTTTTGGTAAGTCCCTATCAGAACAGGGAGACCATCCTTGAAATCGGAGAGGAATTGATGAACCGGTACAACATAAGGTTTTTGCCGAACGACTGGAGAAATGGTTTCAGAGAAGCCCAGGAGATCTCACGCCAGCGCAATATGTACAGGCAGAAGTACTGCGGTTGCGTTTTCAGCGAAAGGGATCGCTACATGAAAAGAAAAACGCGGGATAAGAAAAATGCCGCAACTGAATGAAATAGCGAAACTGCTGATAATTGCGGGTATCCTTTTGACTGGCGCGGGTATCCTCATCATACTTATAGGAAAGACTCCTTGCATAGGAAGATTGCCGGGTGATATATACATCAAAAAAGAGCACTTTAGTTTTTACCTCCCCTTGACCACATGTCTTTTCCTAAGCGCCGTAATATCCCTTCTTGTGTACCTCTTTTCCAGGAGATAGAAAAGATGAAAAGAAGCGCTATTTCAATAATTCTCTTTGTGGCCTGTTCCATGATCATACAGACTGTCGTTAATGCCATGGAAGCCGCCCCTCCGACAGGAGGCGTGCCGTATCCTGTTCGCGTGGCGGTTGCGATAGACGAACCCGCGGTGACACTTGAGATAAAAGGCAATTACATCATTACAGCCCTGCCATTGTCCGAAAAACTCATGGGAGGCAGGGACCTTGCCGAGGTGGAAATAAAACCTGGCTATTCAGGTATATTCATGGACGGAAAACCCCTCAATATATACGGGGTAAAGATAAAGGCGGAAGAAGAGGCGAGTATCAGGATAAATAACCGCGCCTTCAGGGGCGAACTTGATATCATAAGGACCGAGAATATCAAGCTGCTTGCAATAAACAAGCTGGACCTGGAGGACTATATAAAGGGGGTTCTCTATCACGAGGTTTCTCACTGGTGGCCCATGGCCACCCTTAAGGCTCAGGCGATAGCCGCCAGGACCTTTGCGATATGCAAAGTAATAGAATCCAAGAATGCCGATTTCGACCTGCGAAGCGATGTATATTCCCAAGTTTACGGAGGCAGAACTTCGGAGAGATACCGTACGACAAGGGCGGTGGATGAGACCCGCGGCAAGATACTTGTTTACAGGGGCAAGATCATACCGGCCTATTACCACGCTACATGCGGCGGCCACACCGAAGACGCATCGCGGCTCTGGAAGACGGAGATATTCCCGTTAAAGGGTCGCCCTTGCAATTACTGCAGGAGGTCTCCCCATTACGCCTGGAGCGCGGAATTATCGCTTGGGGACATCGAGAAGCGCTTGGGACTGAAGGGATATAGGCTGAAAGGCGTGGAGGCAGTAGAGATACTGTCGAGAAATGATTCGGGCAGAGTCGAGACCGTCGCGGTAAAGGATACTCTCGGGATAGAAAAGATACCCTCTAATAAATTCAGACTTGCGCTTGGGCCGAATCTCATAAAAAGCACCAATTTCTCATTAAAGCGGCAAGATGGAAAGATCCGGTTTAGCGGAAAGGGGTGGGGGCACGGAGTCGGGATGTGTCAGTGGGGAGCCTATTTCATGGCGCGCAGGGGTCTGGGCCATGTAGACATACTCCGTTTTTACTATCCGGGATCCGGGATTGTAAAGCTGGAAGATACGCTCAAGGAATAATCTTTTGCTTATGAAATTATCGGAATTCGATTACGAATTGCCCAAACACCTTATAGCGCAATACCCTCTTCCGCGCAGGGAAGAGAGCAGGATGATGGTTATCGAAAGGAAGAGCGGAGCTCTCCGCCATTGCCTCTTCAAGGACCTGCCCGATTACATCGACTCAGACGATATAGTGGTTTTCAATGACACAAAAGTGATGAACGCCAGGCTATTCGGGAGAAGAAAGACGGGGGGCAAAGTAGAGATACTTATTCTGGAGGTTATAGAAGGGACCCGCTATAAAGTCCTCCTGAGGCCTTCGGGCAGAATAAGGGAGGGGGAGACCGTCGAGTTCCCCGATTCATCCCTTAGATGCCGGGTGGTCAAGAAGGCCAAAGGGGGTCACATAGTTACTTTTGATTTCGAAGGAAGTTTAACCGAGGAGCTTGAAAGAATAGGCAATGTTCCTTTGCCTCCTTATATAAAACGGCGCGCCGAAGCCCAGGACGAAACTAGATATCAGACGGTTTATGCCAGCGAACCCGGTGCTACAGCCGCCCCTACTGCCGGTCTCCATTTTAGCGGTGAAACAATTAACGGTATTATCCGAAAAGGAGTCCGGATTGCCCGACTGACTTTGCATACAAGTTACGGTACTTTTGCACCGGTAAGATCGCCTGAAGTCTCTGACCATAAGATGCATGGCGAAAAGTTCAGACTCGAAAGTGAGGCCGCTTCGATGATAAATGGGGCAAAGGAAGCGGGAGGGAAGGTACTTGCGGTGGGAACTACTTCTACCAGGGCCATGGAGAGTTGCGCGGTCTTGGCGCCTCGCGCAGAAGAAGGCACGGCGGAAAAAAGATGCGGGGATTTCCGCCTTGAGCCTCGTGAGGGTGAAACAGACCTTTTCATATACCCTGGATATCAATTCAAGATAGTAGACCGGCTGGTTACGAATTTCCATCTTCCGAAATCGACACTGCTTCTGCTTGTAAGCGCCTTCGCCGGAAAAGAAATGATTTTGGGTGCTTACAAGGAGGCAGTAAGAAAGAGGTACAGGTTCTTCTCCTACGGCGATTGCATGCTTATAGTATAAAAGAGCACAGGAGCACAAGTGGCAAGAGCACAAGAAAAACAGCGTCTAGCGGTTAGCGGTTAGTAAAAAACCATCGTTTAAGAGGATACAATGTTTAAGATATCAAAAAAAGATGTGCATACCAAGGCGAGAGCGGGGGAGCTTACGACCCCGCACGGCATACTTAAGACACCTCTATTTTTTCCTGTAGCTACTCAGGCTACGGTCAAGACCCTTTCCAACGAGGATATAATTGGCTGCGGGGCTCAAGCGGTTTTGTCCAATACATACCATCTTTATTTAAGGCCGGGGCCGGAATTGCTTGAGAAAGCAGGGGGGCTGCATAGGTTCATGGGCTGGAAAAGGCCCATCCTGACCGACAGCGGCGGTTACCAGGTCTTTAGTCTTGCCAAGCTCATGAAGGTTAAGGCCGAAGGGGTCAAATTTCAGTCCCACATCGACGGTTCCGGCCATTTTCTTACCCCTGAGGATGTATGCGCCCTCCAACTGGGTTACCGCAGCGATATCATAATGCCGCTTGACGAGTGCGTCCATTATCCGGCCGAAAAGGACTATGCGAGGGCTTCGCTGGCCCTTACTACGGATTGGGCCGAAAGAACAAAGCGTTATTTCTGTTCCAGAACAGGGTCAGGCGTTGACACGGATAACAGGCCTCTTCTGTTCGGCATAGCTCAGGGTTCCACTTATATGGATCTCAGAGAAGAGGCCGTAAGCCGGCTTTTGGAGACGGGTTTCGACGGGTATGCGGTGGGGGGCGTCAGTGTGGGTGAACCGGATGATCTGGCGGCAGAGATAGCCCACTATACATTGGGTCTTCTACCGGAAGGGGTTCCGCATTATGTCATGGGCGTTGGAACTCCCGAGGATATATTGAATGCTGTTTCGATGGGCGCGGATATGTTCGACTGCGTTATGCCGACCAGAAACGGCAGAAACGGCACGGCCTTTACGGAGGGAGGCAAGCTCGTTCTTAGAAACGCCTCTTATACCGATGACTTTGACGTAATAGAGAAAGGTTGTGGCTGCGAAAGCTGCAGAAGGGGATATACGCGCGCTTACATACGCCATCTTATCTATGCGAAAGAGATACTTGGCCTGAGATTAGTTTCATTGCATAATCTCTTTTTTTATGTTAAACTTATGAGAAATATACGCAACTCCATAGAGCACGGCAGGTTTCAAGAATTCAAGGAGAATTTCCTGAACGGATACAGATAACGTTTGGGCGTCTTTACGGCATTCGGGCTATCTATTGCGCAGGCGCAAACATTATGACGCTTAAACCGAAAAAGGAGGTCTGGGATGTATCTTTTTTTAGCGCAGGCGGTTCAACCCCCTACCATGTTGAGCCTCTTGCCCATAGTGCTGATATTCGCTGTTTTTTATTTTCTCATAATAAAACCGCAGAAACAGAAGCAGGCGGAGCACCAGAAGATGGTGGTTTCGCTAAAGAAGAACGACGAGATCATTACCATAGGCGGTATCCACGCGACCGTAGTGAACATAAAAGAGAAAAGCGTGATAGTAAGGATAGCCGATAACGTCAGGATAGAACTACAGAAGAACGCCATAGCGGGCCTGAAAAAGGCCAAACCTGAGGTTTCCGGAGATAGCCTAAAACAGGAGTAAAAGCCATACTTACTAAAGAGGGGAGAACATGTATAAGAATCTTAAGATAAAGGCGCTGGTCATAATAATCCTGGCGGCATTCGCTTTCTGGAAGGCGTATCCTCCTTTTGACCGGATGGGCGAGAGCGGCGAACTGCTGAGCGCGGGCAAACTTAACCTGGGCCTTGATTTGCAGGGAGGGATGTACCTTGTGCTTGAAGTGGACACCAGTGAACTTGATAAGGATGCCAAAAAGGACGCCAGACCCAGAGCCATAGAGACGCTCAGGAACAGGCTTGATCCGCAGGGCGTGAAGGAGTATCCGATATATCCGCAGGGAGCCGAGAGGATAGTAATCCAGCTGCCCGGCGAGACCGACAGAGAGAGGGTGCTGTCCAGGATCAAGAAGGTTGCGCATCTCGAATTCAAGCTTGTTACCGATGACGCAGAAAAGATGAAACTTGCGCTGGAAGGGAAGGTCCCTGCCGGCTACGAGCTCATACAGTACGAAGACAAGCCCCTCCTCCTGGAGAAGAAGGCAGTGCTTACGGGCGACACCATTGTGGACGCAAGCGTGGAATTCAGCCAGAGGAGTTTCGGCGAGCCTTACGTATCATTGACTTTTAACGACAAAGGAAGAAGGCTCTTTTCTCAGATAACCGGCCGTAATGTAAATAAGCGTCTTGCCATCGTACTCGACGGCGTTGTGGAAAGCGCCCCGGTAATAAGAGAGCGTATACCCAGCGGAAGAGCGCAGATAACCGGCACATTTTCCGTTGAAGAAGCTAACGATCTGGCCGTCGTGCTGAGAGCCGGCGCGCTTCCTGCGCCTTTAAATATCATTGAGGAGAGGACCGTAGGCCCGACGCTCGGTAAAGATTCCATCGGAAAGGGAATAAAGGCCATAATGTTAGGCGGCTTGGCAGTGCTTTTATTCATGTTCATTTATTATCTGATAGCGGGGGCAATAGCAAACGTTGCCCTATGCATGAACTTAATTCTCATATTGGGAGCTCTCAGCTATTTCAAGGCTACGCTAACCCTGCCTGGCATAGCGGGGCTGGTTCTGACCGTGGGCATGGCCGTAGACGCCAACGTCCTGATATTCGAGCGCATCAAAGAAGAGCTTAGATCGGGCAAGACTCTTCATTCGGGCATCGTAAGCGGTTACAACAGGGCCTTTCTCACTATTTTGGACGCAAATATCACCACCCTTATTACGGCCCTCATACTTTTCCAGTTCGGCACGGGGCCGGTCAGAGGCTTCGCCACGACGCTCTCCATAGGCATACTGGCCAGCATGTTTACGGCCGTCATAGTTACCAGGGTAATCTTTGACATACTCACTAAGAACAGGATCATCACCGCCCTCAAAATGCTCAATATCATAAGGCAGCCTAATATAGATTTCATAAAAAAGAGAAAAATAGCCTATGCATTGTCGGTAGTGATCATTGCAGCGGGCCTTCTTGTCTTCGCCGGAAGGGGAGAAAAGAACTTCGGGATAGACTTTACCGGCGGTACAATACAGCAGTTCAAATTTTCCGAGCCCGTCAGCCTGGCGGAGGTCAGGTCTTCGCTTTCCGCCATAGGTCTCGGTGACGCTCAAGTACAGGTTTTCGGCAATGACGAGGAGATAATTTTAAGGACATTCGAGGATACCTCGGAGGCAGTGACAGCTGAATTTAAAAATTCGTTTGTCTCGAATCCTTTTGAGGTGACGAGGGTAGAGAAGGTGGGGCCGGCCATCGGCAAAGATCTGCAGCGTAAAGCAATAATGGCATTGATTTATGCATTTATCGGCATTTGCATTTACATATCCATGCGCTTCGAGTTTAAATTCGCTATCGTAGCCATAATAGCCTTGTTGCATGATATCCTGATCAGCGTTGCGGCCCTAGCTATTACGGGCAGGGAGATATCTCTTTCGGTGATAGCGGCGCTTTTGACAGTCGTCGGTTATTCTATTAACGACACCATAGTAGTCTTCGACAGGATAAGGGAGGATATTAAGATAATGCGCAAGTCTCCCTTAAAGGACGTGCTGAACTTAAGCATTAACCAGACGCTTTCAAGGACCATACTTACCTCGGCCACGACACTTTTAGTGGTCTTAAGCCTCTTTTTGTTCGGCGGAGAGGTCATAAAGGATTTCTCGTTCGTCCTTTTGATAGGCGTTCTCGTAGGTACCTATTCGTCTATCTTTGTGGCAAGTTCCCTTCTTACAGATTGGGGCAAGAGGCGAAGATAATATCATGCTGACACGAGGCCACTACTACAAGATGGGAAAAAAGAGCTTAGGCGTGGTCATCTTGATCAATCTGGTTCTTTTTTTCGGTAAGTTTTTGGCGGGTATCTATAGCCGCAGCCAGGCCCTGATAGCCGATTCGGTGCATACCGCCAGCGATGCACTTACCACCCTGGTGGTACTGGCGGGCTTTAAATACGCCAGTACCCCGGCCGACGAGCACCATCCTTACGGGCATGGAAGAGCCGAATCCGTAGCCGCCAAGCTGGTTTCTTTGGTACTAATTTTCATCGGTTTGAAGATAGCCTATGATTCCCTGATGATGGTCATCCTGCAAGATTTCGACCGGCCCCATCAGATAGCCCTTTGGATGGTTATTTTTTCCATTTTCATCAAGGAGGCTCAGTTCCGCTATGCCTTGAAATACGCCCGGAAGATAAAAAGTACCTCTCTCTTGGCCGACGCATGGCACCATCGCTCCGATGCCATGTCTTCGGTGGTGGCCCTTGCGGGTATATCGGCCGCAAGGCTCGGTTACGAGATACTCGATCCTATAGCCGGATTCGTAGTCGGTGTTATAGTGATAAGGATAGGCGTTAGGATATTTCGCCTCGCTTTTGACGAGCTTTTGGATGGTTCTCTGCCTGTACATACTATGAAACGTATAGAGAAGCTTGCCTATATTACTGAAGGCGTAAGAAGGGTGACGGATCTTAAGACAAGAAAGCTTGGCATTGATATCTTCGTGGATATGAAGATTGAAGTCGATAAGGAGATGACCGTCGAAGAATCCCATCTGATTACCGCCAAAGTGCGAAGGGATATATTGAAGAATATGCCGAATACCAGGGATGTACTTATCCACGTTGAGCCCTTTGAGGGGCCCTCTGACAAAACGGAACAATAAAGTATGAGGAAAAAAACCTGGAATATATTGAAGGCGGACGGTACCCTGCGGAGGAGGCTTGCCGCGGAATGCGGTATAACCGATATTACTGCTGCTATTCTTGCGAACAGGGGAATAACGGATCCTGCCGCGGCGTCTGATTTCTTGAACGCGGATATGGCGGATCTAAATGATCCGTTCATGTTGAAGGATATGGATAGGGCCGTGCAGAAAATAGGCAGGGCCGTTTCCAGAGGCGAGAAGATAATGGTATACGGCGATTATGACGTTGACGGAATTACAGCCGTCGCCCTGCTCAGCATGGTCCTGAAGGGCATAGGGGCAAATGCCGTCACTTATATTCCGCATAGAGTTGAGGAAGGATACGGCCTAAACAGGAGCGCAGTCAAGCAGGCCCACCGCAAGGGCGTGTCGCTTTTGATAACTGTCGATTGCGGAATCAGCGGAGGCAAAGAGGTTGATTATCTTAAATCATTGGGCATATCAACGATTGTCACTGATCATCACAAGATCATAGAAGGCGCGTTTCCGAATGCGGCATATGCGGTTATAAATCCGCTACAAAGAGGATGCGGGTACCCCTTTAAGGGGCTTGCCGGAGTGGGTCTGGCTTATAAGCTGGCCGAAGCCCTGACCGCGGGATGCGGATATGATGTAACCAGCCATTTGGATCTTGTGGCCCTGGGCACTATACAGGATATGGTTCCTCAGACGGGGGAGAATAGGATATTCGTAAAATATGGTCTTGCCCTTATGGAACGGGGGAGTAATCCGGGCATATCGGCCCTGATTAAGGCTTCGGGAATCTCTAAGCGGCCCATTTCGTTTAGGGAAGTCGCTTATATGCTGGGTCCGCGCATAAACGCCGCCGGAAGGATAGGCTCCGCGGACCTTGCGCTTAGACTTTTGGTTTGCGATGACCCTCTTCGAGCCGACGAGCTGGCGTCGAGACTGAACACGGAGAACAGAAACAGGCAGAAGATCGAGGGAACCATCCTGAGGGAGGCCATGCAAAAGGTGGAGAACGAAATCAATTTCAAGAATGACATGGTGATCGTTCTGGACGGGGATAACTGGCATCCGGGCGTCATAGGCATTGTGGCTTCCAGGGTGGCCGAACGGTTCAACAGGCCGACCATCATGATCTCCTTCGAAGCTGACCTTGGGCGCGGTTCAGGACGCTCCATCAGTAATTTTCACCTCTTCGACGCCCTCACGGAGTGCAGAGATCTATTGACGGATTTCGGAGGACACGCCTCCGCCTGCGGAATAAGGATAACAAGAAAGATGCTGCCGGATTTCCGCCGCCGACTTAACGGTCTGGTATCCGGGGCCTTGGAGATGGATGAGTTGGTGCCTACAATAGACGTGGACGCGGTAATACCGCTTCATAAGATCGATGAAAGGCTGATAGGTGAACTTGACAGACTTTCTCCATTCGGGCCGGGTAACCCGCGGCCAGTTCTTTCATCTACGGGCTTGACGCTTAAAAGCAGGCCTAAGTCCATAAGGCGTGACGGTATAAAAATGTGGGTAACGGACGGAAAGATTACATGTGAAGCCGTAGGTTTCGGCATGACGCACTTGCTGGAAGATATAATAGGCGCTGACAGAGTGGATATGGCTTATACACCGGGTCTTAACAGATGGAGGGGTTTAAATACGCTGCAGCTTGAACTTGTGGACATGAGGGCTGAGGCGTTTGCGGATAAAAAGAGGCGCCATGCTCTTGTGTCCTGAAGAAATGGCGCCCGGGTTCCTATATGGCTTTCTTTACTTTGCCTGCTTTTAAGCATTTTGTGCAGACTCTGATCCTGGTCTTCTTGCCGTCCTTTTCAACGCGTACGTACTTAAGATTCGGCAGGAATCTTCTCTTGCTTTTTCCGGTAATCCTTTGGCCGACCCCGCCCTTCCTTTTGGCCAGTCCGCGTCTTTTTATCGTTCGGCCTGCTGCGGGTCTCTTTCCGCAGATTTTACAGATTTTAGACATCTCATACTCTCCGTTTGTTTATCGGTTGAAGTTTTCGGTTGCAGATAACCTAAAAACCCGAAAGCTTTTTTAAGGGTTTGCACCGGATGCCGGTTCGTTCGGCCCTACCGGTTAGATAGGAATAAGTAAAAATATTACCACAGCGGGTCATTATATGCAAGAAAAAAATGGTTGCGGGAAAGCGAAAAGGGATCCGATGGCCGTCGATGTAAGGTACATAAAGGGTGTGGGGCCAAGGAAGGCATCCGATCTATCCAGATTGGGGATAAAGACGGCCGGAGACCTTATCTATTATATGCCCCGCCGGCACGAAGACCGCAGCAGGATAGAACCTATAGAAAAGCTAAAAGCAGGCGAGATCGCTACGGTAAAGGGTAAGATAGTCCGCCACGGCGTCTGGAAATCGAAAAAGGGGGTGCTTATTTATGAGATGGTCGTTTCCGATAAGACTGGAAGCGTACACTGCGTGTGGTATAACCAGCCTTATCTGAAAAGGCACTTTGCCGTAGGTCGGGATATAATACTTCACGGTCGCATAGAGAGATTTAGAAATCTCCAGCTTGCGCATCCGGATTACGAGATACTGGACAGAGAAGACGATTACTCAGCCAGCGTAAACATGGGAAGGATCGTCCCCATCTATCCGCTTACCGCAAATATCACCCAGCGCTATCTACGGTCTATAATCGCGAGGATACTTGGGGAGAATCTCAGGCACGTGAAGGAGGCCCTGCCTACCTACGTGAGGGCCCGGCACAAATTGACGGATATAAGATTTGCCCTTCAAAACATACATTTTCCGCATAAGATCGAGAACCTCAGAATGGCCTACCACAGGCTTGCATTCGAGGAGTTCATGGTTCTTGAGACTGCGCTGGCGCTGGTTAAGAGGAAACGGGCCGAAGAGACCGAAGGCGTCAGCCATGAGGTTAAGGGGCACGAGATAGATATATTTACACGGATGTTGCCGTTTAAGCTCACCCAAGGGCAGATGAATGCATTGAAAGAAGTAGAACAGGATATGCGCAGGCCAAAGACAATGAATCGCCTTATTCAGGGAGATGTGGGCAGCGGCAAGACGGTTGTTGCGATGTATGCGCTATTTTTGACTATACGCAACGGTCTCCAGGGGGTTTTAATGGTGCCAACGGAGACACTGGCGCAACAGCATTATCTTTCTGTCGGCGAATTCTTTATGCCGCTTGGAATCAATGTTCGCCTGTTGATAGGAAGCACCGAAAAAAAGGAAAAGGAACGGATTAAAACGGAATTGAGCGAAGGCGCTATAGATATCATCATAGGTACTCACAGCCTGATACAGGAGGACATCTCGCTCGACAAGGCGGGGCTTATAGTGGTGGATGAACAGCATAAATTCGGAGTTTCCCAAAGATCCATGCTCAAGAAAAAGGGCGCCAAGGCCGATATACTTCTCATGACGGCCACACCCATACCCCGGACCCTTGCCTTGACCGCATACGGCGACCTGGACATCACTTCCATAAAGGAGCTGCCTGAGGGAAGGCAGCCTATATCCACATTTTGGGTGGAGGACAGCAGAAAAGACAAGGTATACAAATTCGTAAAAGAAGAAGTCGCGAAAGGACATCAGGCATATATAGTCTGCCCCCGCATCGAAGAGGAAGGCCTCGAAGAGCTTTCATCCGCAAAAGGACTTTTCGAGAATCTAAGGAAGAATGAATTTGCCGATATAGAGATAAGACTTTTGCACGGACGGATGCAAGGCAAGGTAAAGGAATCTGTTATGCGTGATTTCAAGAAGAATAAGATCTCTGTACTCGTTTCAACGGTGCTGGTAGAGGTGGGTATAGACGTTCCCAACGTTACCGTAATGGTTATAGAGAACGCAGACAGATTCGGACTGTCGCAGTTGCATCAATTGCGCGGCAGGATAGGCAGGGGCGAGCACAGATCATATTGCATACTTACTTGCCGTCCACGCACCGAAGATGCAAAAAGAAGGCTTGAGGCGTTTGAAAATTCCGCCGACGGCTTTGAACTTGCCGAGGAAGACCTCCTCATAAGGGGGCCCGGCGATATACTCGGCACTAGACAACACGGTCTTCCCGGCCTGAGGTTCGGCGATCTCATAGAGGACAGGGGCATACTGGAGGAGGCCAGAAAGGAGGCGTTCGAATTGGTAGAGGGTGACAGCGGCTTAAGAGAGGAGAGGCACGCAGAGCTTCGAGAAGCGGTTATTGCCAGGTATAAGGGCAGGATGAAGTTTTTAAATGTGGGTTAAGGCAACGAAAAGAGGATATAGATTCAATGAGGGTAATTTCGGGATTGTATAAGTCCAGAAGGATCAGGATGCCTAAGGGCGCTGTCGTCAGGCCTACAAAGGACAGGATCAGAGAGGCCCTTTTCAACATAGTTGCGGAGAATGTAAACGGCGCCCGGGTCCTTGATCTCTTCGCGGGGAGCGGGGCCTTTGGCATAGAAGCCTTATCGCGCGGAGCCGAAAATTCCGTCTTCGTGGATTCTGATGCCAGATGCGTCAGAGCCATAAAGGAGAATCTGGAGGACCTGGGCATAGAGGGGTCACGTTTTAAGTTTATACGGGCTGATGCGATGCAGGCAATTAAAACCCTTCAAAAGGAAGCTCAAGTATTCGATCTTATTTTCATCGACCCTCCTTATTACAGAGGCATCGTAAAAAAATGCTTGATTAAGCTCGATAGCCATGATATACTATCACGAAATTGTATTGTTTGCGCCGAACATTTCAAAAAAGACGTTGCTCCCGAGGGACTTGTCAATATACTATTGCACCGCACTGCCTGCTACGGAGATATCAGGCTTTCTTTTTATAAAAGTAAATATTGCGGATAGTTACATCAATTAGGGACGCCATGAAGATAAGCGCGATTTACGCGGGAAGTTTCGACCCTGTAACGTACGGCCATATAGACATAATCAAAAGAGCCGCCAGGGTATTCGACAAAATTATTGTCGCCGTGGCCCACAATACGGATAAGGATCCTCTCTTTAAGGTGGAGGAAAGAATCGATATGCTTAAAAGCGCGACCGGAAGGATGAAGAACGTGCGCGTGGACGATTTTGAGGGATTAGCGGTGGATTATGTCCGCAAAAAGGGTGCCAGGATCCTAATTAGGGGCTTGAGGATGCTGTCCGATTTCGAGTACGAATTTCAGATGGCGCTTACAAACAGAAAGCTCAACGGCAGAATAGAGACCATTTTTCTTATGCCGAGCGAATCACATTCTTATCTTTCGAGCACCTTAATCAAAGAGGCTTGTACCCTCGGGGCCGATGTGGGGAATTTCGTCCCTCCTTTAGTTGCCAGGAAATTGAAAGAGAAACTCGGGAAGGCATCTGCGACTAGATAAGCCGTAAAGGAAGCAGCGACGTTGGACCCTATAGCATATATTAGAGAAAAAGCCAAAAAGGAACTAAAAACCATAATATTGCCCGAAGCCGAAGATGAGCGCGTCATAAGGGCCGGCGTGCAGGCAGCCGCAGGCGGGATGGCGAAAATAGTCTTTGTCGGCAAGGCCGATGAAACGGCGGCCAAAATCGAAAATTACGCCCGGGGCGATTATCCGATTTCCGTAGAAGATCCCTCCTCGTCTGTTTTTTTCGAAGAGTTGCTTGAGTTACTTTACTTGAAACGCCGGCACAGGGATCCCGACAAGGATAAATACGCCGAATTATTGAGAGCGGATAAACTGTATTTCGCGGCTATGATGACAGCCGCCGAAAAGGGTTCGGGGTTCGTGGCGGGTGCGCAAAATACGACCGGAAGCGTTGTGAGGGCCTCCATATCCTGCCTCGGAGTGGATAAGACCGTGAAAGTGGCATCCGGTTCTTTTGTCATATACGCGGAAGGTTGCAATTACGGAGAGCAGGGGCTTTTCCTGTTCGCCGACTGCGGACTGGTCCCCGATCCCGACCCCAGGCAGCTTGGCGGAATCGCGGTGTCCTCGGCGCGCCTTTACGAAAGACTCTTCGATAGACAGGCGAAGGTGGCGATGTTGAGTTACTCCACGAAAGCAAGCGCAGGGGGCCCCATGGTGGATAAGGTAAGGGAGGCGCTGAAAGAGGCGAAAAAAATAGATTCGCAGGTTGTCATCGACGGCGAACTGCAGGTTGACAGCGCCTTGGACATGGAGGTTGCAAACAAGAAGACCAGCGTGAAGGGGTCTCCGGTAGCCGGTCGCGCGAACGTTTTGATATTTCCCAATCTGGATGCGGGGAACATAGGATATAAACTGGTTCAGAGACTTGCGAAAGCAAGGGCCATAGGGCCGTTAATACAGGGGCTTGAGAAGCCCGCCAGTGACCTCTCGAGAGGTTGCGCAGTTGAAGACATAATCGACGCCATATGCATCACGGCAATAAGGGCGCAAAAGCGTTAAGGATGAATAGGCGATCGGCTTGAGAGTTTATGTAATCATAAGTTACTCATCGGGCGACAGGCACCAACGTCCACGGAGCATATAATAACTAAAATGAGGAGAAGAAGATGGCGTTACCTAAAAGGAGGCATTCGAGGGAAAGGGGGCGGTTGAGAAGGACTCATTACAAGCTTAAGCTTCCGAATCTCACTGTCTGCCCCAATTGCAACGAGCCCAAATTACCGCACCGCGTATGTGAAAATTGCGGCTATTACAGAGGCAAACCCGTTATTCAGATTAAATCCAAGGATAAAAAGAAAGAGAGATAAAATAGAAGGGTCTCAATCTTTTTTAACATTGCGTTCCGCTGTCAGCGGAGGACTCGAGGTCTAAAATCGTATAAGGGGTTATAACATGAAGATTGCAATAGACGGCATGGGGGGTGACAAGGCCCCGGCGGTTATAGTGGACGGCGTTGTAGCCGGAGCCAGGGAGCTAGGATATGAGATAATCCTGGTTGGCGACAAGACCACACTCAGAAGGGAATTGTCTCGTCACAAGAGAGTGCCCGACAATATATCGATTCAACAGGCTTCCGAAGTCATTGGTATGGACGAGCCTCCTGCAGTGTCAGTTAGGCGCAAGAGGAATTCAAGCATAGTAGTGGGCACCGAGTTAATAAAGTCCGGAGAGGCAGACGCTTTTATTTCGGCGGGCAATACCGGAGCGGTTGTCTGTTCCGCTACCTTGAAACTTGGCTTGCTAAGAGGAGTAGAGAGGCCGGGCATATCCATTGTTTTTCCTACCTTTACCGGAGTATCGCTGATGATAGATGTGGGCGCAAATATCGACCCCAGGCCGATACACCTTTTGCATTACGGCATCATGGCCGACGCTTATTCTAAATACGTGTTGGGCAAGCCCCAGCCCAGCGTAGGCCTTTTAAGCATAGGCGAGGAGGCGACCAAAGGCACTGATTTCGTCAGGGAAACGCACAAGCTGTTAGAAACAAGCAAGCTTAACTTCACCGGCAATATAGAAGGCCAGGACGTCTTTACCGGCAGATGCGACATCATTCTTTGCGACGGTTTTGTCGGAAACGTAGTGCTGAAAGTAGCGGAGGGTATCGGGGGAGCGATAACCAAGCTCATGAAATCCAGAATCAAAAACCGTTTTATAGCAAAACTCGGCGCGCTGTTAAGCAAGCCGACCTTTATAAAGCTCTGGAAGGATTTGGATTATTCCGAATACGGAGGGGCGCCTCTTCTCGGCATTGACGGCAGATTCATTATAAGCCATGGAGGGTCGACCGCCAAGGCCATAAAGAATGCCATAAAGAGGGCCGCCGAATACAAAGAGAACGAGATCAACAAAAGGATAATAGAGGAACTCGAAAGCTATTAAAAGACCGGTTCTCGGTTTACGGTTAACGGTTGCCGGGAGTCATCAACCATAAACCGAAGACCGAATATTATCCATAGACTATAGACCGATAAAAACTGAGCGAATATAAGGAGAGTAATTTGGCAAGGAAAAAAGGCGGGATAGGCGTAGTAAGCACCGGCAAATTCGTACCTACCAAAGTCCTGACTAATAAGGACCTTGAGCAGATGGTCGATACCTCCGATGAGTGGATTACCACCCGTACGGGAATCAAAGAGAGGCGTATTGCGGGCGAAGGGATAGCCGCGGCTTTTATGGGCGCGGAGGCGGCCAGAAGCGCTCTGGAGAAAGCTGGGATGGACGCCGCGGAGCTCGATCTTATAATAGTGGCCACAATCACTCCCGATATGCAGTTTCCCTCAACCGCCTGCCTAATACAGAGCAGATTAGGCGCATATAGCGCCGTAGGGTTTGATATAGGCGCTGCGTGTTCGGGTTTTATATATGGTATGTCCGTGGCATACGAATTTATAAGAGGAGGGCTCTACAGGAATGCGCTCATAATAGGAAGCGAGAAGATGACCTCCGTTACAGACTGGAAGGACAGGAATACCTGTGTTCTTTTCGGAGACGGAGCGGGAGCCTGCATCATGAAAAAGGTGGAGAGCGGAGGTATACTTTCGAGATATCTGGGTTCGGACGGACGGAATGCCCCTCTTTTGGATATACCTGCGGGCGGTTCCCTTCGCCCCGCCTCTCATGAAACGGTCGAGGGAAGGCTTCACTATGTGAAGATGAGCGGCCAGGAGCTCTTCAAGGAGGCGGTTAGGCTTATGGCAAATGCGGGGAATAAGGCCATTGCTATGAGTGGCGTCTCCTGCAAGGATGTGAGCCTTGTGATACCGCATCAGGCCAACATAAGGATATTATGGGCGGTTGCGAAGAAGATGAACCTGCCCAAGGAGAAGATCTATCTTAACATAGACAGATACGGGAACATGTCCGCCGCATCCACCGCAGTGGCCCTGGCGGAGGCACACGAGGAAGGCAAGATCAAGAAAGGCGACATTATAATCCTGGATGCCTTCGGTGCCGGCCTGACCTGGGGCGCTATTGTTATCGAGTGGTAATAAAACAGCGTTTAGCGACTAGCGTCTAGTATATGAGTCTGACTTTTAAAAACAGCGTTTAGCGACTAGCGTCTAGTATATGAGTCTGACTTTTAAAAACAGCGTTTAGCGACTAGCGTCTAGTATATGAGTCTGACTTTTAAAAACAGCGTTTAGCGACTAGCGTCTAGTATATGAGTCTGACTTTTAAAAACAGCGTTTAGCGACTAGCGATTAGCGGCTAGTAAAAAACCAAGAGCTAAGACCCAAGAGCCAAACAAAGACCGGTGGTCGGTGTACGGTTAACGGTTGTCGGAAAAACAAAATCAATCTTTGCCGTAAACCGTCAACCAACAACCGAAAACCGAAGATCTAAGATTGAATGAAATGGAGCAAAACCGATGTCCAAAATAGCTTTCATATTTCCCGGCCAGGGAGCCCAATATGTGGGAATGGGCAAAGAGTTGTACGACGCCTCCACCGTTGCCAGAGAGATATTCGAAAAGGCAAACGAGATTCTGCATATAGATATAGCCAAACTCTGTTTTGAGGGACCTGAGGAAGAGCTAAATACCACAGAAAACAGCCAGCCGGCCATATTAACGGCCAGCATAGCCGCCTACAGGGCTTTTTCCATATCCAAGAAAGAGATAACAGCCTCTGCCTGCGCGGGCTTAAGCCTGGGGGAGTATTCGGCGCTTGTGGCGGCCGAAACCATAGGATTTGAAGATGCCTTAAGATTGGTCAGGGCTCGCGGGCGTTTTATGGAAGAGGCCTCAGCCGAAAATCCCGGGGCCATGGCGGCCATCATGGGCTTGGAGCTCGACGCCGCCGAAGAGATTACCCGTGAGGCGTCGAGCGAGGTCGCGAATCTTAATTGCCCCGGGCAGATAGTGGTTTCCGGTTCCACTGAGGCCGTTAAAGTTACCTGCGAACTTGCAGTTCAGCGGGGGGCTGCCCGATGCGTGTCGCTTAAAGTAAGCGGGGCCTTTCATTCTTCGTTGATGAACGGCGCAAGCGAGCGTCTGAGAGAGATTCTGGATCGCACTGATTTCAAAAGGCCTAAGATACCTTTTGTAAGCAATGTAAGCGCTGAATATGTGGAGGATTGCGCCAAAATAAAAGAGAATCTGGCGCTTCAGGTTAATCATCGTACCCTTTGGGAGGCATCGGTCAGGAGGATAACCGAAGACGGCGTAGATAGTTTTTACGAAATAGGGCCGGGCAAGGTTTTGAGAGGGCTTCTCCGTAAGATAGATAAGACCCTAGAGGTTGCAAACATCGAGAAACCCGCCGAAATCTATATCTAGCAGAGAGTATCTTTCCGAGCTTGCACGCGAAACCAGGGGAGGCCGTAATGCCAGAGATATCCTGCATAATACCCGTTTATAACGAAGAGGAAAACCTGCGCCCTCTTTATGCCGAACTTGACAAGGTTCTTTCTGGGTTAGGCAGAAGTTATGAAATAGTCTTTGTAGACGATGGGTCGCACGACTCAAGCTTTAATACCCTTAAGGATATCTCCGACAAGGATGAACGGGTTAGAGTGATAGGTTTTACGCGGAATTACGGCCAGACTGCCGCGTTGGCAGCGGGTTTCAACGCCTCCAAAGGGGAGATTCTCATAACCCTTGATGCCGATATGCAGAACGATCCAGCAGATATACCGTCTCTTTTGGAGAAGATGGAGGAAGGGTACGAACTGGTAAGCGGCTGGAGGAAGAGACGTAAAGATCCCCTCTTTGCCAAGAAGATACCCTCCCAAATGGCAAACGGTATCATTGCCGCCATTACCGGTGTACGGCTTCATGATTTCGGATGTACCCTGAAAGCATATACGAGGCGGGCGATTAATAACATAAATCTTTACGGCGAGATGCACAGGTTCCTTCCGGCTTTGGCAAGCTGGAACGGGGCCTCCATAGCCGAGATAGAGGTGAATCACCGCCCGAGGGTAAGGGGAAGGACGAAATACGGTCTCTCCCGTACACCGAGAGTCATACTGGATCTCATAACGGTCAAGTTCCTTCTGAGCTTTTCCACAAAACCCATACAGCTTTTCGGGCTGTGGGGTTTCCTCAGCATCTTCTCCAGCACATTATCGGGTATAGCTGTGATATTCATGAAGGTCTTCAAAGGCGAAGACATGACAGGTAACCCTCTTCTTTATCTGACAATCCTCCTTTTGGTAATAGGCTTTCAATTTATCATGATAGGTCTGCTGGGAGAGATGATGGCCAGGATCTATCACGAAAGCCGGAATCACCCGACCTACAACGTCAAAGAGACGGCTTAAAAGAGCGGATATGCCTTATTATGAATATCTTGATGCTCAATTATGAGTACCCTCCTCTGGGCGGCGGCGGTGCGCCGGCAGCAAGAGATCTGGCGGCAGAGCTTGTAAGCCAAGGCAATAAAGTAGACGTAGTGACGATGTCTTTTAAGACGCTTAAAAGACGGGAACTCGACGCGGGCGTTACCGTCTACCGGGTTCCGAGTATAAGGAGGCATCAGTCCCGCTCCGGCGTTCTCGAGATGGCCAGTTACCTGATATCTTCGATTATATTTGCCGCCCGCCTTGTCAAAAGAGAAAGATACGATATAATACACACGCACTTCATATTTCCCACAGGGCTTGTATCCGCGGTCTTGAAATCGTTTACCGGACTTCCCGTCTTAATAACCGCCCACGGCTCCGATGTGCCCGGCTATAATCCGGATAGATTCAGGCTTCTTCACCTTCTGCTTAAGCCTTTTTGGCTTTTGGTTGCCAATAGCGCCGATCTCATTACGACCCCGTCCTCTTTTCTCAAGACCTTGGTAGAGAAAAACTTGAGAAGCAAGGTCATGGTTATACCAAACGGCTTTAAGCCACCTTATTTCGATGAGGATAAAAAGGGAAAGAAGATCCTTGTGGCTACGCGTCTGTTCAAGAGGAAAGGCGTTCAGTATCTTATCGGCGCCCTTAAGAGAATCGAGACTGACTGGGAGGTAAACATAGCCGGTGACGGTCCCTACTTGCCTGTGCTTAAGAAGATGGCCTCCTCTGCAGGCTGCCGCGTGAACTTTCTCGGTTTTGTTAAAGGTGAAAGGCTCAAAAATTTGTACGAGACGAGTTCGATATTTGTCTTTCCCTCGGTCAGGGAGGACTTTCCCATGGTGCTGCTGGAGGCAATGAGCGCAGGTTGCGCCATATTGACTACGGAGGCTGCGGGGATACCCGAAGTGGTGGGCGAAGCGGCGTTAAAAGTGGCTTGCGCGGATGAAAATCAGATAGCGGGCGCACTACAAAGGATGCTCGCGGATAAATCGCTCCGTCGGGCATTGGGCGAAGAGGCAAAGGAGAGAGTGAAAGAGTTCGAGATAGGTATTATAGCCAGAAGGTTTTTTTCTTTATACGAGAATTTGACAAACGGAAAGAAGGCATGAAGGTCTGTTTTATAGTGAGCCAGATATTCGCGTGGGGCAAATACGGCGGTTTCGGAAGCCTCACCAGGTTACTCGGACGCGGGCTTGCGGATAAGGGCGTAGAGGTTTCGGCCGTTGTACCGATGAGAGCGGGGCAGCGGAGACGGGAGCGCCTGGACGACATAGACATATTCGGATACAACCAGGCGTTATTTCTTTTCGATAAGGAACCCTTCCGTGCCTGCGGAGCGGATATCTTCCACTCCCAAGAGCCTACATTTTCCAGTTATCTTGCCATCAAGGCGATGCCTGACAGTAGACATATCATAACATGCCAGGACCCTCGGGACAGGGGTGATCTCTATACGGAATTTATATACAGCTCACCTGAAAAGAGAATTCGTTTTCCGGCGACTTGGTTTTTCGAAAGCAGCGCGTTTTCCTCAAAAGCGGTTAGGGAGGCCGATGCCGTTTATTGTCAGGCTAAATTTATAAAAGAGAAGGCAAAGAGATTATACGGTCTCAGGCGCCCACCCGGTTTTCTCCCCAATCCAGTAGTTATACCTAAGGAAAAACCCAATAAAGCCCGCAGGCCCACGGTCTGTTTTATGGGCCGTTGGGACAGGCGTAAACGGCCCGAACTCTTTTTTGAGCTCGCAAAACACCGTCCGGACATACATTTTATAGCTGTGGGCAGCGACCACGACAAAAAGAGAGATGCCCGCCTGCGCAGGAGATACTCAAGCCTGCCTAATTTGGAAATGCCGGGTTTTATAGATCAGTTTAGTTCTCCGGAAGCCGACGATGCCTTAAAGAGAAGCTGGGTCCTTGTAAACACTTCCGCCAGGGAATGTCTGCCCGTAACTTTTTTAGAAGCCGCCGCCAATAGATGCGCGATATTAAGCGGCGTGGAACCCGATCCGGACGGTTTCGCGGGAAGCTTCGGCTATCATGCCAGAGGAGGGGATTTCGAAAGGGGATTGGATTACCTGATAGAAGGCGACAGGTGGAAGGGGTTAGGAGAAAAAGGGTTTGAGTATGTATTAAGAAATCACGCGATGGATAAAGTCGTAGATGAGCACATCAAGGCATATCACGAAATACTATCGGATAATTCCCATGAATGATATATGCTACGGATTGAAAAGGATATCGAGATCATCTTTCGTTAAGCTCTGCTCAGCGCTCGGCTTAAGGGTTGCGCCCTCCATGATTGCAAATTTTTGCGTTACATCCAAGTGTAACATGAGATGTCGTACGTGCACTATAGGCGAGAACTATTTAAGGGAACCGGGTATAGCGGACGACGATTTGAGTGCGGAGGAGATAAGGCGTCTTTTTTTAAGGGAGGCCTCTTTCTTGAGAGACGTCAACTGGATCCAGATTACGGGGGGAGAGCCGTTTTTAAGGAAAGACCTGGCTCGGATAATCGGCATCATATCCGAGACCCTACCGCGGTGCCGGATATGGATAGCTACTAATGGTTTCTTTACGGAAGCTATACGCGAGGTCTTGACTTCAGTATTGAATAAAGATATATCCTTGGGAGTCGGTGTCTCGCTACACGGGACCAGGGAGACCCACGATTTATATACGGGGGTCTCCGGCTCCTATGATAGGGCTATAAATACCATAGGCGAACTGACTGCCTTGAGAAATATCTTTCCCCGCCTGAGGGTGTCCGTCGGCTTTACGCTTTCAAAGGATAATTTCAGGGACCTGTCGAAAGCTTACCGGATCTCCAAATCCCTGGATGTCGATTTTACGTTCAGGCCTACCAATTACAGCGAGCTTTATTATAATAACAGAAAAGAGGATATCTCGTACGGTCAGCATATTGCCGATATAGAAAAAGAGGTGAAAACCCTTATTGGAGAGATGTCATCCGAGTTTAGAATACTTCTCAGCCCAAGAAAGGCAATCAGACTTTACTACTTCAATGGAGTTTTAAAATATATCGGGGATCCGGGATTGCGGCGTCTCGGTTGCCTGGCGGGGATGTCGTCTTTTTTTCTCGATGCCAAGGGAAATGTCTTTCCCTGTTTGGGTTGTAATAAAAAATTGGGGAATATAAGGGAGAGGAACCTGAAGGATATCTTTGCCTCGGATTTAGCCAGGTCCGTGCAGCTGGATATCAGGAAGGGGCGTTGCTCCAACTGTTGGGTAGAATGCGAGACATACCGCAGTATCTACGAGAACATCGGTGTAGTTATTTTTTTCTGGGTGAGTTTAATTTTCAAAAACTCTTTTCCAAGATTATTTAAGGACCGGATGAGGAATCCGATATTATGAACGGTTTCAGCATATGCATATGGGGCGGATGGTACGGCAGCGGAAATACGGGTGATACCGCCATCCTTTTATCTCTCAAGGAAAGGCTAATCGAAAAATACGGCGATATCAAATTGACCGTCTTTTCGAGAAATGCCGGCTATATAAGAAAGAGATTCGGGGTGGATGCCTTCAGCCCTGCGGCAGATATCTTTCGGGTCTTGAGAGCCTTGCGTAGATCCGATATCTTTTTGATAGGGGGCGGTACCCCTTTTTATGACGGAGTATATCACCTGTTGACTTTTTTGTTTTATTATACGGCGGCACGGTTGTTCAGAAAAAATATTATGGTCCTGGCGGTAAGCAGCCAGGACATAAAGTCGAATATAAGCAAAAAACTTATTAAGGCCTTAATGAATAGAGTGGATATTATTACCGTCAGGGAGCCCGAAACGCGGAAGATATTTAAGGACCTGGGGATAAGTAAGGATATTTTATTGACTGCGGACCCCGCCATTCTGCTTGAGCCGATATCGGATCATGCGTTGTACACATTCCTGGAGAAAAGAAAGATATGCGGGAAAGAGACCCCTCTTATAGGAATATCTCCCAGATTTTTTGCTGATAGGACTGCGAGAAATTTCTACCATCCGCCTTACAGTGCCGGCACGATAGACAACTATAAAAGGGTTTTGGCCGATACGGCCGATTATCTGACAGATTTCGGCCGCCCCGTGTTTTTTCCCATGCACGGCAGCGATCGCCATGACGACAAAGGCCTTATCCGCGAGATAAGATCGATTATGAAAAAACGCGACGGGTGCGTTTTCATTGATGAGGTAATCGAGCCCCGCACGCTGCTTGGATTGATGAGCAAGATGTTTTTCATCATCGGCGTTCGATTCCACTCGTTGGTTTTCGGCGCATCGAGCCGCACTCCGCTTATTGCCGTAAGCTACGGGCCGAAGACCGTAGGTTTTATGGATATGATAGGGCACTCCGATTACATCTGCGATATGGAGTCCTTGACATATATTAGACTCAAAAGCCTCGCGGAAAAGGCAATGGCAAATAACGGCAGAATGCGTTCCCTCTTAGAAGAAAAGAAATCCGAACTGAGCAGGATGGCGCAAGAAAGCCTGGCGCTCGTAGGATCGCTATCGGGCCGTCGCTTGTGATGTACATGTCAAATTAGGTTCTTTTTAAACAAGATCTGTCTTTATCCGGCAAAGATAACGCCGCCCCGCGCGGCAGAAAAAGTGAAGGAAGCTGACGGACGAAGGAGCATGATGGATGGATAGCTTTCCTTGTGAAAAAATGCGTCGTTTTTTATGGTGGACATTAAAGGCCGTCGTTACTCTAGGTATTTTATTATATCTCTTCTCCTTTATACCGGCCGAAAAGGTATTTCGGGCGTTATCCGAGGCACACGCGGGATTTTTTGCTACCGCTGTCATACTCCAGTTTATTATGCGCTTTGTAGGGGCTGCGCAGATGCATGTCTTTACGGAACGGCAGAAGATGGGCATAGGAACGGCCGAAATTGCGAAGATCAACTTTGTTTCGCAGTTTTACGGCATTTTTCTGCCGGGGGAACTTACCGCAAGCATAATAAAATGGTATAAGTTTTCCGCTAAAGACGGCAAGCGGGCGCAGGCGGCGGCCAGTATACTTTTTTCCCGCCTTGTTAATGTGATAAGTCTGGCGTTTATAGGCATTGCCGCGTTTTTTATAGAACGGCCTGCGGTTTCTCAATCCGTAAGGATAACGCTTATTTCGGCGGCGTTATTGTTTATCTTTATTTATACTGTTATTGCAGGCAGAAGACTGGATTGCATAATAGAAAGAGTTGTGCGGCCCGCCTCGATTAATCTTCTCCCCGCTTTTATAAACGAAAAGCTTGCAAAGGCATGGAAGTCACTTAAGCTCTTCCGCAAGCTGCCGCCCCACTCGATACACGGCGTCTTTGCCTTGAGTATCATATATAATATCCTAGGCACAATCTCCGCGTACTTAATAATGCAGTCCATAGGAGTGGATATGACGCTCATTGCAGTGGCCTGGATTAGGGCGGCAGCCATTTTTATCCAGATGGTGCCCCTGACCATCTCCGGTCTGGGGGTCAGGGAAGGGGCGTTAGTCTTCTTTCTGGGGACTTATGGTGTATCCAATACCGATGCGATGGCGGTGTCCTTACTGATCTTCTCGGTAATATTGAGCATATCATTAGCCGGCGGCGTCATCGAATTAAAGGAGTTTTATTCTTTAAAAGGGGCACCAAAACCGCTACGCCCGCCGAAACAAAAAGGGAGGCCAGGACGTGAAGAAGGATGTTGTAATTAAGAGCCTTGCGTTCTTGTCGGTCCTTGTCGCTGCTATGGCCATAAGGCTGCCGACGTTCAAATTGCCGCACGATAACGGGGACCAGGTTTATTATCTCGGTCTCGCTATGAAGCTTGATAAAAGCGGATTTGACGGATATACACTTCGCAATATAGATGCGCAGGGTTCGAAAGGGGTGCTGGGTGTTTATCCCAGCACCGGCGAAAAAGGTAGCCTCCTGACAGGCATCATACGAACGGGGCTTAAATATTACGATGAGCCTCTCTTCCATAGGCCTTACGGTTTTCCTTATGCGCTAATGATATCCCACAGAATATTTGCCCCTGATAAACCTTACCTGGCTCTTTTCGCGGGCAAGAGGACCCCGGAGGGCAAGGCCGTAGTAGAGAATGTGGATAAAAACTGGCCCCTGCAGTTCTACGCCGCTTTTGTCCCTTTTCTTTTTAGTATCTTATTCATAATATGTACATATATCCTTGCGGCAAGGATGTTTGATTTTAAGGTCGCACTTATAGCGATGTCTCTTATGGCCATTGCGCCCATAGAAATACTTTCGTCTCAGAAGGTCTGGGCCGATACCATGATTGCCTTTTTTGTGTTACTTACGGTGCTGCTTTATTATATAGCCAGAGAGAGAAAAAGCATACCTTTGGCTTTTTTTGCCGGCGTCTGTTCCGGCATAGCCGTATTGGTCAAGCAGACCGGCGGGATGGTCATAATAGCTATAGTTATATTCCACTTCTGGGAGAAACGGGCGGATCTCCTCAAGCCTCGCGGATATTATAAGGCTCTCTTCGATAAACAGCTTATTTCGATGGCGTTCGGATTTGTGATAATAACATTTCACTGGTTCTTTCTGGCATATACTACTTATGGCAATATCCTGTACAAACCGCCCCGCGACAGCAGTATATTCCAGCATGTAGGATGGTTTGTTACGCTTTCCAGACGCCCCCGGCTTTTGTATCTTGTAACTATTCCGTATCTGGTACCCGTCTTTGCTCTTGCGTATGCGGCGCTCGCCTCGATTATACCCATTAAAGGATACAGCACAAAGGAAAGAAGGTTTCTTGCCGTGTGGCTTCTGACCTTTTTGGTAATACTTATATATCTGAGTACGAAGGAAAACAGATATATGCTTCCCGCTTACCCGGCCATAGCCATACTTTCTGCCGACATCCTGTCGAGAATAGGCGCTCACTTAAACAGACGGCATGCAGGCGCAGGGGATGTTTTGGTAATAATGGTGTTATTGGCCTGTGCTTTTTGGTCGGTTCCCATAGGACTAAAGCACGCTTACTATAACGTAGCTTTAATAATGAAACCTTTCTGATGACGGCAAAATCTCCTAAGATGAACATATCTTTGCGGTTAGGAGTACTGCTGATATTTGCTTTATCGCTCCTAGTCTACGCAAATTCCTTTACCAACGAATTCGTCTGGGATGACGAGTTTTTGATACAAAAAAACCCTGCCATTACTTCATGGAAACTTGCCTGGGTTCATTTCGCCATAGATCTCTATCACTCATATTCCAATTACTATCGACCAATCCAGATGCTTTCTTACATGACCGACTTTTCCATATGGAGACTTTCGCCCTTCGGTTATCATCTGACTAATACCTTGCTCCATATACTGGTATCCGTTGCTTTTCTTATTCTCTTTCGCAGATTGGGAGCCGGAACAGGGGTCTCCCTTGCGGCGGCCCTTCTTTTTTCCGTTCATCCCGCTAATACGGCTGCGGTAACTTACATATCGGGCAGGGCGGATGCTTTGGCCGCCCTGTTTATAGCTCTTTCACTGTTAAGCTTTCACGGTCATTTTAAAGCCGTACACGCTAAAAAGGCCATAATCTTATACTGGCTCTCGGTCTCATGCGCCTTGACCGCGCTCCTTTCGAAAGAGACGGCGTTAGTTATACCCGTTGCCCTTTTTGCTCTTAAGAATGTGTATATCAGCGGTGAGGAAGTCGGACGAAGCAGGAAGTTTCTAGGGTTCCATTATCTTTCGCCTTACTTTGCATTTTTTGCCGTATATATGATATTGCGACTGGGTGCCCTGAATTTTCAGCCGGACATCTTGCCTTCGTTCGATTATGGATTGCCTGCCAGATTGCTTACGGCAGTAAAATCTTTAGGTATGTATATAGGTATAATCTTTTTACCTCTAGACCTAAGGATGGAACGCAGCATCAGATATATCAGCTCTCCGTGCGACCCTATATTTATTGCTTCCGTTTTTTTGATTATTCTCTTCGTGCTTTTGACCGCGAGGATAAGGAGAGAATTGAGGAACGCCTATTTCGGCCTGATATTTTTTGCGGTATTCATCATTCCGGTTATGAATTTTTATCCTCTAAGAAATAATATGGCGGAACATTGGCTGTATATCCCCATCTTTGGCTTTTTGATCTTCATCACTTCCCTGGCGTCTAGAGCGCTTAGACGTTATCCGGGATCGGGGGTCTGGCTGATAAGCCTGTTTCTGGCGACGCTGGCATTTTTTTCCGTAAGGACGGTTTTAAGAAACCGTGAGTGGAAAGACGAATCTTCCATATATACCCATACCTTTGAATACAACCCCGAGAGCGTCAAGATACTGAACAACCTGGGGAATCTCTATCATAACCAGGGCGATTTCGGAGAGGCGATCTACTTCCATAACAAGGCGCTGGATATCAACCCGAGGGAGCATAAAACTCTGTACAATCTGGCCAGGGATTACGACGAGATGGGCCTTAAAGCGAAGGCGCTTCTTTTGTATGAGAAGAGCGTAAGGTCAAGGCCCGGTTTTGCAAAAGCCCACTACGGCAGGGGAAAGGTTAATGAGAGCCTCGCAAGATACGAGGAAGCCGTAATTTCGTACCAAAAAGCGATAAGATGCGATCCTTCGCTGACAAAGGCCTATATAAGACTGGGGGATATATTCTACGAGAGGCAGGATTATTATAAGGCAGTGAGGCTTTTTAAGGACGCGACGAAAAGGAATCCTTACAGCGGCGAGGCATTTAACTATTTGGGCAATGTTCAGTTTAAACTAGGGCTCTATCAAGAAGCCTGCACAAGTTACCAGAAAGCGGTGTCGCTCGCTCCTCTCAAAGCGGAATGCCATCTGAATCTGGGTGTGACATACGGCGAGCTCGGGCGCTACGAAGAGGCCTTTGCATCAATTCAAACCGCATATGAGATAAGGCCCCGGGACGTAGATACGCTGATTAATATGGGGGTAGCATCCTTCTATCGGGGCAGAGAAGGGAGGGCGAGGCGTTTTTGGCTAAGCGCACTTGAGCTGGAACCGGGCAATGAGGTTGCAGCGCGGTATCTAAAACTCCGCTAGAGCCCGATGCCTAAGCCTTTTTACCCGTTTTTTCCGAAAAGAAATAAAAGTGGGGAATCGGCTTGACAAGGCTGAAATAAAGTGTATAATTTGTAATAAAATAACATAAGTTATCTTTTTTTTAGTCTGAATGTAAAAAAAAGATAAATATGTATAAAAAGAGATAAAACGATCTATCCGGAGATTGTTGTGGAAGATACCTTTTTTACGGTTCGGGAACTGGCTCGATATCTGAAGATAAAACCCATAACTATATATAAACATGCCTCCAAGGGCAAGTTGCCGGGATTCAAAATAGGCGCCGCATGGCGGTTTAAAAAATCCACCATAGACAGGTGGATAGAAGAGCAGGAGGCGGGCCAGCAGAGAGGGAGGCCCCATTAAAGCCTTTGCGTAATTAACGGTTTGACAGACGCATTACATCAGTTTATCGAATTGTTATAAATCTATATCTTTTTAAGGAAGAGCCGTGGCCAAGATCCTTATAATTTCCAGAGAAGAGGACGTGAGGAATTTTACTTCGAGGTTTTTCACCGAAAGAAATTTTGGCGTTCTGGAGACGGAGAGCGTGAAGGAAGGCCTGTCCATAGTAGGGCGGGAGGAACCCGACATAGTTCTTCTGGGCATCGAGACCCCGGATTCCGAAGGACTAGATCCCGTAAAGGCCATAAATTCGGTCAATCCCAAAACCCGCACAATTATCATATCTTCAATAGACGATGTGGAAGTCATGCAGAGATCACTTCAGTCCGGGGCCGTAGCCTTTCTCGGCAAGCCCATACTTTTAAGTGAATTAATGGATATAGTAGTCAGTAATCTTCGTAAATCGAGAAGTTTCTTCGAATTGACGGTAGAGCCTAAAAATGAGTGATTCCAAAAGCAGACAGCATAACTGGGAGGGGATACAGGGCTGGTTTATCGAGAGGGTTCTTAATAAGGATGACCACATCCGAAAGAGCCTTCGCCATATTTCCAGGCCATCCGGTTATAGAGGATATTTGGATTCCGACGAGGCTGCCGATATAAGCTACCATGAGGCCCTTTTCGACGCCTCGAGGAGTATGATACGCTTTAAGAAGCCCCACCGGCTTATCAAGATGATTGACAGGATAATAAACGACAGCGTAGGTGTAGTCCATTCGGCCATTCTGATTTACGACAGAGACAGGAGGTCCTACGTTCTCGTGGACAGCAGGGGTTCTTCCGGCAATAGGATCCCCCCCGGCTTCGTAAGGCTTGATTTAAAAAGTGCCATAATAGAACTTTTTAAAGACCAGAGCCTTATGAGGTTTCTCGAAAACGGAACCCTCGATACGAAAGAGCTGGACTGGCTCCTTGGAAGCGGTCAGCTTTTGACCAGGAATGAGTTTGTCCACAATAAGCTCAGGACGGTGCTTGGAGAGATGGACCTTCTTGACGCCGAATTATGCGTACCGTGCTTCTTCAAGAAGGACCTGATCGGAATATTGATTCTCGGAAAAAAGAATTCCGGAAAGCCTTTCTCCAGAGAGGAGATGCGCCTCTTTGCCACACTCGCAAATGATGCGGCCATGGCATTGGCCAACTCAAGTCTTATAGAGAATCTAAGGAAAAAGGTCAATGAGGTGGAGCACCTTTACGAAAAGGAGCATCGCCTCTTTATCAACACGGCCTTCACCCTTGCAAAGGCAGTGGATGCAAGAGATGTGTATACACACGGCCACACCGAGAGGGTTAGTAAGTACTGCCAGCTGATAGCGTACGAAATGTCCAGTTTGCAGGAGATAAGGATGGATGAGAATTTCCAGGAGATGCTCTATATTACCGCTCTTTTACATGATATCGGAAAAATCGGAATACCGGACAATATCCTGAACAAGGCCGGCAAATTAGACCCGGAAGAGCGCAAGATCGTGGAAAAGCATCCCGAGATAGGGGCCACAATCCTGGTCCCGATTCACGAACTGAAAGAGGTGGCCAAGTGCGTCCGGTCACATCAGGAGTGGCATAACGGTAACGGTTATCCGGATGGCCTGAAGGACAGCGAGATACCCCTTAAATCACGGATTGTGAGTTTAGCCGATGCCTTTGACGCTATAACATCCGACAGGCCGTATCGGAAGAGAAAAAGCGTGGATTACGCGGTGAAAGAAATAAAGGAGTGTTCGGGCACGCAATTCCATCCTGAAGTAGTAGACGCGTTCTTAAAGGCATATGAAAAGACCGGCATGGATGAGGATGGCGCCTTTAAAAAAATTGATGTATCTCTCTAGATGAAAGATAAGGCGGCCGCATATGACGGTTCGCTCTTATTTAAGGCAGACGGCGGGGCTTAAGCTCAAATTTTGGTTGACAAAGAGCTCCTATATATGTTAAATATTTGAAAGCCATAATAAGATACGGATTACCAGATTATATTTTGAAATATGCGTAATAAAGGAGGATGTAAGTGCTCATAAAAGATAAGGTTACCATCATAACCGGAGGGGGCAGAGGCATAGGAAGAGAGATAGCGCTGCACTTTGCTTTACAGGGGGCAGATGTTGCCGTCTTCGACCTGAACGAAGAAGATATTGATGCCTGCTTGAAAGAAATAGAGGCTTCCGGGAGAAAGGCCCTTGGGGTTAAGGTGGATGTGGGTGACCTTGCACAGGTTGAATCTGCCGTCCAGAAAGTCCTTGACAAATTTTCAAAAATCGATATACTTATCAACAATGCCGGCATAACCAGGGACGGATTGCTCCTCCGCATGAAGGAGGAGGACTGGGACGCGGTGGTGAGGGTCAATCTTAAGGGTACCTTCAATTGCACCAAAGTAGTCTCAAAGCATATGCTCAAACAGAGAAGCGGCAAGGTAGTGAATATCGCTTCCATTATAGGTATCATGGGCAATGCGGGACAGGCTAACTACGCTGCTTCCAAAGGCGGCATTATAAGCTTTACAAAGAGCGCGGCAAAGGAATTGGCCTCAAGGAATATCAATGTCAATGCCATCGCCCCGGGTTTCATAAAGACCGAGATGACGGCTAAATTACCCGAAGACCGTAAGCAATCTATGCTCAAAGCTATTCCTTTGGCCAGGTTCGGGGAACCCGCTGATGTCGCAAAACTTGCGCTCTTTTTATCAAGCGATGATTCGCAATACATAACAGGCCATGTCATTCAACTTGACGGCGGCATGGTGATGTAGGGGGGAGTAGAGTAGCAAAAAATGGCCGGGCACATGTATCAGTCCCGGCAAAAATAAGGAGGGTCAGAGCATGGCAGTAGGGGATAAGGTAAAAGAGATAATTGCCGAGCAGTTAGGCGTTAAAAAGGAAGAGGTAAAAGAAGACGCAAAATTCATAGATGACCTGGGGGCTGATTCCCTTGATACGGTCGAGCTTGTAATGGCTCTTGAGGAAGAGTTTGGGATAGAGATACCGGACGAAGATGCCGAAAAGATGGTCAATGTCGGTGAGGCTATAAAGTATATAGAGCAGAAAGCCAGCAACTAACTACAGGGTCATCCCGGTATGCAATTCCGTAAAGTGCGGAAGAGCCCAGGGCGTGATTGTGAAACCTCATGAAAAAGAAAAGAGTTGCTATAACCGGAATCGGCATAATCTCACCAATAGGCAATTCCAAGCAAGATTTTTGGGATGCGACCTTAAAAGGAAAAAGCGGCGTATCCAAGCTTGAATGTTTCAATCCCTCCAATTTTTCATCCCATATAGCGGCTGAAGTAAAGGATTTCGATCCCGCGAAGTACGTGGATGCTAAAAAACTTAAACGGATGGACCGTTTTGTGCAGTTCGCCCTGGCGGCTTCCAAAGATGCTATGGGAGACTCCGGTCTGGATCTGGAATCTTGCGACAGAAGTCGTATCGGCGTCATTATCGGTTCCGGTATAGGCGGGCTCCATACCATAGAGAGTCAAGTTAAGGCCTATGTGGAACGGGGTCCCGAAAAAGGTCCTTCGAAAATAACGCCCTTTTTAATTCCGATGCTCATAGTGAATATGGCATCCGGAATAGTCTCGATAGAGCTCGGAGTCGGAGGCCCAAATTCCGCGGTAGCAACGGCCTGCGCCTCCGGAAGCCATGCCATAGGCGACGCCTTCCGCATAATACAGAGGGGCGAGGCCGACATTATGGTAACGGGCGGTTCTGAAGGAGCTATCACGCATATGGGGTTCGGTGGTTTCTGCGCTCTCAGGGCGTTATCTACCAGAAATGATGACCCCGAGCACGCTTCCAGGCCTTTCGATAACGAAAGGGATGGTTTTGTGATGGGTGAAGGTGCGGGAATTCTGATCCTTGAGGAACTAGAACACGCCAAGAGCAGAAATGCTAATATATATGCCGAAATGGTAGGATACGGCATGACCGGGGATGCCCATCACATGACAGCTCCTGATCCGAAAGGCGAAGGTCCGGCAAGGTGCATGCGGATAGCCATCGAAGATGCGGGCGCGGATATAGGAGAAGTGGATTATATAAACGCGCACGGGACCTCTACGAAACTCAATGATTCCATAGAGACGCTTGCTATAAAGAAGGTATTCGACAAAAGGGCCTATAAGATACCGGTCAGCTCCACCAAATCGATGACGGGCCATATGTTGGGCGCCTCGGGAGCGGTAGAATTGATATCCACGGTGCTCGGGATTAGAGATAATATTATAACACCTACTACGAATTATGAGGTAAAGGATCCAGAATGCGATCTGGATTACGTTCCGAATAAACCCCGCAAGGCGCGGATAAATCTGGCGCTTTCCAATTCCCTCGGATTCGGCGGCCATAACGCTACACTGGCAGTCAGAAGGTATTGATATTGCGGAAAGCGGTACATCCTAAGGATATAATCTTATCCGGCCTTGAATACAGGAAATGCGTTGATGGTTGGCTTCAAAGACTTCAAGAAGGGCTTCGAGCTGAGTTTCACCCTGGCGGCCATACAGTTCAAGGAGAGGAACGAAGGCAGCTATCTGGGCATTCTCTGGTATCTTTTAAATCCGCTTCTTATGTTTACTCTCCTTTTGCTGATATTCGGGGATAGGGTAGGGGGTTCTATCGAGCAATACCCTCTTTATCTCCTACTTGGCATAGTTACCTTCAACTATTTCCAAAGAGTAACATCGGAATCTTCGAATGCTATAATTGTTCATAAGGGTATCGTGAAGTCCGTTAATTTCTCAAGGGCTTCTTTGATATTCGGCATAGCGTTGGCCCATCTATTTTCGCATATTTTCGAACTTTTGCTGATAGCCGGTTTTCTCCTTTATTTCGGTGCATCCTTAAGCGGCCTTATTATTTATCCGGTGGTACTCTTCTTTTTTGCGCTGTTTACCTGCGGCGTTTCGTTCTTACTTTCCGCCCTCAACGTCTATTTCATAGATCTGAATCATATCTGGACATTCATAACAAGGCTCTTATGGCTGGGCACCCCCATCTTTTATTCTATAGGCGGTCAGACCAGACTTTACTATGTAAGCCTAATAAATCCTTTGTATTATTTCATTACTATTATAAGGGATCTGCTTATCTATCGGCGTATATCCGAGGCCTGGATGATAGGCGCGGCAGTTTTTTACGGCATAGTAGCTTTTGCGATAGGATTCTGGGTTTTTAACAAACTCAAGAGGAGATTTGCGGAGCTGATATAACATGAAGCGGATAAAAGCCGAAAATGTATCCAAGAAGTTCATGATAGGTTTCAAGAAGAACCAGAGCGCCCTTCAGAGATTTATAGAGCTCTTCTCCGGGGTGGAGCCGAGAAGGGTAATATGGGCAGTCAGAGATGTATCGGTATCTGTGGAGAAGGGAAAGATTACGGCGCTCGTAGGGAAAAACGGAAGCGGCAAGAGCACATTTTTGAGAATAGTGGCGGGGATATATCGGCAGGAAGAAGGTACCGTGGATGTGCATGGAAAGATACTCTCTCTTATAAGCCTAAGTGCCGGCTTAAGGGAGAAGATGACTATGCAGGATAATGTCTGGCTTTGCTGCAGTCTCTTCGG
>Ga0272442_10001433_pt1 | contig 36418 bp, 24 predicted proteins | sample SSMForm2O_FD_200262 | JGI IMG/M metagenome (GOLD analysis project Ga0272442, IMG submission 200262) | Marine sediment archaeal communities from Little Sippewissett salt marsh, Falmouth, MA, United States - SSM-Form-2O | ecosystem: Environmental > Aquatic > Marine > Wetlands > Sediment ... | reverse complement strand
CTCGTTAGTTAAAGTTTCGTGGTCGAAGCGGGAGTCAGGGTTCTCATCCTTATACTGGCCGGCACCTTTGGAGGCAACATCAGTCTTGATTTCATCCGGCGCCTCATCGCCTACCGTCCATGATGCGGGGGCGGTGGTGTCGCCTGTTATTACAAATGTCTGTAATTTTTCACGTGCTAGCTGAACCAGCTCCACGTCACTACTGATCTCTACATAATCTTCCAATGCATCCTTCGCCTCTCTTCTTCCTGTGAGGGATAATGCTATTATTGTATATCTTACAACCTCGGGATTATTTGAAGATAGATACGAAATAAGTACAGGTAAATTCTCATCGTTTACTCTTCCATGTACTAATGTCTCGTAGGGAAGGTTGATATATGGCCATTTGAGCGATTCATTTATCTCGATAGACCCATCTTCAAGCACCGTTCGTATTATCCTCTGGAGTTTATCCGCGTCGCCTCCGAATGCCGTGTAGAGCTGGTTTAGGTTTACTCTTCCAAGCTCGGCTGCAAGCCGTATGTAGCCTTCGGCTCCTTTGTATAATGCGGGATTATTCTTTATCTTCTCTGCCCCTTCTTTAAGTGTCTCATAGGGAAGGTCAATCTTTGGCCACCCAAGCGATTCATTTATCTCGATAGACCCATCTTCAAGTACTGTTCGTATTATCCTCTGAAGCTTATCCGCGTCGCATCCGAATGCCGTGTAGAGATTGCCCAAGTGCACTCCCCCAAGCTCGGCTGCAAGCCGTATGTAGCCTTCGGCTCCTTTGTATAATGCGGGGTCATTCTTTATCTTCTCTGCCCCTTCTTTAAGTGTCTCGTAGGGAAGGTTGATATATGGCCATTTGAGCGATTCATTTATCTCGATAGACCCATCTTCAAGCACCGTTCGTATTATCCTCTGAAGTTTATCCGCGGCGCCTCCGAATGCCGAGTGAAGTTGGCTTAGGTGCACTCCCCCGAGCTCGGCTGCAAGCCGCATGTAGCCTTCGGCTCCTTTGTATAATGCGGGGTCATTCTTTATCTTCTCTGCCCCTTCTTTAAGTGTCTCGTAGGGAAGGTTGATATATGGCCACCCAAGCGATTCATTTATCTCGATCGACTCATCTTCAAGCACCGTTCGTATTATCCTCTGGAGCTTATCCGCGTCGCATCCGAATGCCGAAGAGAGATTGCCCAGGTTCACTCCCCCAAGCTCGGCTGCGAGCCGTATGTAGCCTTCGGCTCCTTTGTATAACTGAGGGTTATTCTTTATCTTCTCTGCCCCTTCTTTAAGTGTCTCGTAGGAAAAATTGATATATGGCCATTCGAGTGATTCATTTATCTCGATAGACTCATCCCCAAACGCCGTTCGCATTATCCTCTGAAGTTTATCCGCGTCGCCCCCGAATGCCGAGTGGAGTTGTTTCAAGCTCTCTCCCCCAAGCTCTCGGGCAAGCCGTATGTAACCTTCGACTCCATGGTAAGCGCTTAAGTTGCCATCCTCTATATACGCTTCTTTAAGCAGAGCCACGCCTTCGAAGAAGTGGATAACGGTTAGAGAGCCTGTTTTATATAGACGGGCGTCATCGGTAATATCGTATCTTTTTAGGATTATGTTTATCTCTCTTGCCCTTGTTTGCGTAGAAAAGGGACGTCTAGAGGATATCCCGAGATGATGCGCGTTCTCCTGTATATCTCTAAGCAGGTAATAGATGGCAAGTGTACCGTATTTTTCCGGGTAGGAGAGGACATTTATGCCTCGGGGGTAGTAACCTCTCATGTTTGAAGCTATTAAAAGGGGCAGGACCTCGCTCAGCTTCAGCTCCGCCCCTTCCATGGACTGCCAGTCTGTATGTATGCCCGCGACATAGATGGCGAATAGCGAATCTATGCTTATAATGCCTTTTGCCGCGAGGGTATTTATGAATCCTAACGGCTCTATGGATCTGGTGCCGCATAATTCTACGAACCTTCGTGCATCAATTTGGGTGAGGAGAATTTCGTTAGATACTCCCGCCTCATGTCCCAATTCATGCTCAAGCATAACCTGCACAAGGATATCTATCTCATCCTGGGAGAGGCCGGCCTGTGTAAGGAGATCTGTTATGTCCTTCTTTATCACAATTATGCGGTTCTGTTTGCAGTCTCCCGCGAGGTGGGCTGCGCCTTCTTCATCCACTATGAAGTCGGCCGAGGTTACGATGATGGGCTCTGAGGGGTCGTTTATCTCAAGGCCCTCTGATTTCGCCCTGGCGAGGGCCGCTTGTAACAGCGCAAGGAAGTTGCCCTCTGAAAGAAGCCCTTTCTCTATCCTTAATGTATACCCTTCTACTGTCCGGGTCTCATAGGCAGAGTCATCCCGGGACTCTGTTTTAATATCGGCCTCTGTCTTGGGCGCACCATCCTTAAATATGCCGGGATTGCGCGCATCCTCTCCGGCCTCAGGGTCAGAGGACCAGACTGCGGGGGCGGGGGTGTCGCCGGCAGGCCCTGTGCCGGCATCCCCCTCCATTGGAAGCGCCATTGCCTCAAGCTCCTCATCGAGCCTTGATTCAAGGTCATCTGCCGGGATATCTTTTCCTATGGTATCCCACCAGTTTAAGGTATTCAGGTTATGGACTATTACTGCCTTTGTGGCTACCTCTTCTCTGTTGGGAAGGCTGGGGAAGTCTGGCTTCCCGAGAAGCTGGTCTTTTATTGACTCTGCTGTATCCTGCCACCAGCTCTCGGCGCGCTCGGCGCCCTGGTGAAGAACTATATGTATGGCATTATATCTAGAGAGGCCCGCGGCTATGAGACGGCCTACGACGGGTTCCGCGGTATCCTGCCACCAGCTCTCGGCGTTTTCGGGGCCCTGGCCAACGACTATACGGATGGCATTCGTTTTCGAGAGACCTTTGTTTATGAGGCGACCTACGACGGGCTCTGCTGTATCCTGCCACCAGGATTCGGCTTTCTCCGCGCCCTGGTGAAGAACTATATAGGTGGCATTATATCTCGAGAGGCCCGAGGTCATGAGGCGGTCTACGACGGGTTCCGCTGTATCACTCCACCAGGATTCGGCTTTCTCCGCGCCCTGGTGAATAACTATATAGATGGCATTCGTTTTCGAGAGACCCTTATCCATGAGACGGCCTACGATGGGTTCCGCGGTATCCTGCCACCAGGATTCGGCTCTTTCGGCGCCCTGGGCAATAACGATAAATATGGCATTATATCTCGAGAGACCCTTTGCCATGAGGCGGCCTACGACGGGTTTCGCGGTATCCTGCCACCAGGATTCGGCTCTTTCGGCGCCCTGGTGAAGAACTATATAGGTGGCATTACATCTAGAGAGGCCCGCGGTTATGAGGCGGTCTACGACGGGTTCCGCTGTATCACTCCACCAGGATTCGGCGCGCTCTGCGCCCTGGCAGATAACGATATAGATGGCATTATATCTAGAGAGGCCCGCGGCCATGAGGTGGCCTACGACGGGTTTCGCGGTATCCTGCCACCAGCTCTCGGCGGATTCTGCGCCCTGGCTGAGAACGATAAAAATTGCATTATGCTTCGAGAGACCCTTATCCATGAGATTGGAGGCAACGTGATCTATATTCGCAAATGCATATACGTAATTCGACTGGCCTTTTATTACTTCTGAAACATCATTTTTAGAAAATGCATATGTTTGAACCATCTCATCTATCAATGAATAAGGGGCGAGCTTTGATATGATGTCTTTTATTATGCTATCGGTGTAGCCATTATCCCTATAGTCCTGTATGTTCCGGTTTATCCTCTGTGTGAGGGATGCAATATCGAACTCCTCCCTCCTTATAAGGGCATCAGCCTCATCCTCTGTGAACATCCCGAGTGCCACAAGCTGGGTAAGGGCGGGTCTTTTATTGTACCTTACTAGGGAGGCTGCGACCGAGTCTATGTACTTACCTATCAGGTGATGCGATGTAAGTTCTTGCATAAGCCACTGGTGATAGGTATATTCCGTATGGCCTGAGGGGAAGGTCTTGGTTGTGTTGAGAGGACCGGGTTTTTTCGTGAGGCCTGATAGCCATTCGCTTACTATGTCCTCCAAGTCTATGTCGAGTAGGCTTGTACCCTGGTCATTCGTACCTGCTATTTGTTTCTCTATCTCCTCCGCTGCCCTATGAGCGGCCTCCGCTGTGGTGTATTTTATGCCGGTCAAAAGCTCCGTTGCCTCATGGGCGAGGAGGGCTAAGGCTGAGTTACGCGCGCCGCGGGGTGTTATGAGAAGCTCATCGAGAAGCGGCTTGGCTAAGTATATGGTCCTTGCCCCCGGCTCTGACAGGGAAGCGGTGAACTGTTGTGTGCTTACTATAAAGAGGCCCGGGGATTTATTCCTCGGTGTTACAAGCTCCACCTTCGATGTCCTCAAGGCCTCGGCCTCTGCGTGATAACCCAGTTCCTCGAGTCTGCCAATGGTATCCTCCACAAGCGCCTCGTAGGCAGGGTGCGGCACGTCCTGGTTTGCTCCGTTACTATATAAGGTAGTCTGGCCGGTATGCGGGTCTGTCAGGATATCGAGGACTAACTCCTCATCCACGTTCTCGCCTTTCTGGTTGGTGATGGAAGTGGCAGGAGGCGGTGTATCGCCCTGGCCGGCAGGCCCTGTGCCGGCATCCCCCTCCATTGGAAGCGCCATTGCCTCAAGCTCCTCATCGAGCCTTGATTCAAGGTCATCTGCCGGGATATCTTTTCCTATGGTATCCCACCAGTTTAAGGTATTCAGGTTATGGACTATTACTGCCTTTGTGGCTACCTCTTCTCTGTTGGGAAGGCTGGGGAAGTCTGGCTTCCCGAGAAGCTGGTCTTTTATTGACTCTGCTGTATCCTGCCACCAGCTCTCGGCGCGCTCGGCGCCCTGGTGAAGAACGATAAAGATGGCATAATATCTCGAGAGGCCTTTGGCTGTTAGGCGGCTTACGACAGGCTCTGCTGTATCCTGCCACCAGCTCTCGGCGCGCTCTGCGCCCTGTTGAAGGACGATATAGATGGCATAATATCTCGAGAGGCCTTTGGCTGTTAGGCGGCCTACGACAGGCTCTGCTGTATCCTGCCACCAGCTCTCGGCCCGCGCTGCGCCCTGGCTAATGACTATAAAGATGGCATTCGATCTCGAGAGGCCTTTTTCCATGAGGCGGCCTACGACGGGTTCTGCTGTGTCCTGCCACCAGCTCTCGGCGCGCTCGGCGCCCTGGTGAAGAACGATAAAGATGGCATAATATCTCGAGAGGCCTTTGGCTGTTAGGCGGCTTACGACAGGCTCTGCTGTATCCTGCCACCAGCTCTCGGCGCGCTCTGCGCCCTGTTGAAGGACGATATAGATGGCATTCGATCTCGAGAGGCCTTTTTCCATGAGGCGGCCTACGACGGGTTCTGCTGTGTCCTGCCACCATCTCTCGGCGTTCTCCGCGCCCTGGTGAAGAACGATATATATGGCATTCGATCTCGATAGGCCCGCTGCTATGAGGCGGCCTACGACAGGCTCTGCTGTATCCTGCCACCAGCTCTCGGCGCGCTCGGCGCCCTGGCCAATGACTATAAGGATGGTATTCGATCTCGAGAGGCCTTTTTCCATGAGGCGGCCTACGACGGGTTCTGCTGTGTCCTGCCACCAGCTCTCGGCTCTTTCAGCGCCCTGGCCAAGGACGATATAGATGGCATGATATCTCGAGAGGCCTTTTTCCATGAGATTGGAGGCAATGTGATCTATATTTGCAAATGCAAAGACGTAATTTGACTGAGTTTTTACTACTACTGCAACATCAGTTTTGGAAAAACCGTATGTTTGAACCACCTCATCTGCGAATGAATATGGGACGAGTTTTGATATGATATCTTTTATCATGGGTTCGGTGTAATCGTTATACCTATAGTCCTGTATGTTTTGGTTTATCCTCTGTGTGAGGTTTTGGATGTCGAACTCTTCCCTCCTTATAATGGCATCCGTCTCATCCTGTGTGAGCATCCCGAGTGCCACAAGCTGGGTAAGGACGGGTTTTTTGTTGTACCTTACTAGGGAGGCTGCGACTGAGTCTATATACTTACCTATCAGGTGATGCGATGTAAGTTCTTGCATAAGCCACTGGTGATAGGTATATTCCGTATGGCCTGAGGGGAAGGTGTTGGTTGCGTTTAGAGAACCAGGTTTCTTCGTGAGGCCTAATAGCCATTCGCTTACTATGTCATCTAAGTCTATGTCGAGTAGGCTTGTATCCTGGTCATTCGTGCCTGCTATTTGTTTCTCTATCTCCTCCGCTGCCCTATGAGCGGCCTCCGCTGTGGTGTATTTTATGCCGGTCAAAAGCTCCGTTGCCTCATGAGCGAGGAGGGCTAAGGCTGAGTTACGCGCGCCGCGGGGTGTTATGAGAAGCTCATCGAGAAGCGGCTTGGCTAAGTATATGGTCCTTGCCCCCGGCTCTGACAGAGAGGCGGTAAACTTTTGTGTGCTTACTATAAAGAGGCCCGGGGATTTATTCCTCGGTGTTACAAGCTCCACCTTCGATGTCCTCAAGGCCTCGGCCTCTGCGTGATAACCCAGTTCCTCGAGTCTGCCAATGGTATCCTCCACAAGCGCCTCGTAGGCAGGGTGCGGCACGTCCTGGTTTGCTCCGTTACTATATAAGGTAGTCTGGCCGGTATGCGGGTCTGTCAGGATATCGAGGACTAACTCCTCATCCACGTTCTCGCCTTTCTGGTTGATTCCGCTTGACGGAGCCACATTATTGATAAGGCCGTAGGACCTCAAAACCGGGACTGCCGCTTCATCCCCTTTATACTCCTTCCATTCAACGCCGTCGTAGACATAGATTTCGAATTCGCCATCATAATTGACATAAATATTTATATTGTGGAGTTTATATCTTACATAATCATCAAAGGATGTGTCCTGATCGGCTTGCGAAGGCTCTGCCCCGTAGACTGAATCCCTAGGGCGCGAATGGCATCGGACCGTTTCAACACAAGCAGTAAAATTGATAATCCTTGCGGCATCGCTACGATGGCGATGTATAAGTAGCACTTTTTGCCCTTTATATTCGAGGCGCTGAATCGAATATTCGTTTAAGTCATTAAGGAGTCTCTTTAGCTGGTTCGGCGTGGGAATCCCTATTACAAAAGGAACCCTGTAGTCTTTTTCCCTTATATCACTTATGAAGGCATCGTCAAACCTGCGCTTATATTTCATAAGGGCATTCAAAAAGGCCTCTTTTATGACCCCATCCGGCTCAACGTTATAAGGCGGCCTCTCGTCTCCGGAAGGGATGTTTAAAAGATACTCAAGGACTTCGTTGAAATAGTATTCGATTTCCGATATCAACTGAGAGTCATGGTGATAATGGAGGTATATGTTCAGGAGAAGCTCCATGCCTCTCTGGGGTGGGATTTCATAGGTTCTGATCGAGCCTCCTTTTTTTCTGGTTATGATTTTCACGATACTCCATAATTCATCACTGTCACCCGAAGCCATGGCATTATTAATCCTCGTTTCATATGATGCTCCATCGAGAGATCCCTGGTCTCCTGTTGCCACTGCCCCAAGTAAACCCGGTTCCATCAGGTCGTTCTCGCGGCTTATGCGGTCTATCTCGGCCTTGAGGTCCGAATAGGCGGAGATATCAGGCAATGTAATTATGTCTTTTGCGTCCGCGGGAAGCAGGTCCTGGAGAAATTTCATCTTATCGTAGAGGGCTATCTTCTCATTCAGCTCTTTCCGCAAGGCAGGTTCATTGCGTATGGCCTCGGGTATGAACGGAGGCACGTTCCTTCCTTCTATGTCATTTTTCAGCACGGTATCGAATATCTGGTGGTCTATTTCATGGATAAAGGCTGCCTGGCGCATATCCTGCCGCCAGGTAAACGGCCTTAAAGCTGCATATTGCGCCTCAAGGCCGGCCCTGGGCTCGCCTTCGAAGTCGCTTATGAGGATAACGCCGCACTTTAGCGCCAAACCGCGCGGGTTGGGCGTATCCGCCAGGCGCGGCAGTGCCCGGGCAACCCTATCAAGCACGATCTGAGGCACGGTATGGACGCCGTATTCGAGAAATGTGCCTTGCAAGGGTAGGTTGTCAAGCTGTTGGGCCAACCGGTTAATATCATCCGGCTCCGTGGCAGTCTCGATATCGCCGATTATCGCCTTAGCCTCCGATATGGGATCGAAGGCTCTATTACTAAATAAGATCTGGCCGCGTAAATACGGAAAACCGAAGAACCTTTCGCCCTCTTTTACAAAACCGTGTTCTGTGAAGACGGCCTCCCATTCAGCCATTGGATGAAAATTGTACGCATAATCAATCTCGCCCAGACCCCGCATTATATAGTTAGAGCACCAGTCCTTAAAGCTTAGGAGTTTTCTTGCAAAATCGTCTCCTTTCGACAAAAATTCTTCTGTAAAAGACCTATCGAGGCGGTCCGGCGGGCCTTCCATGGGAAGTGTCCTTGAGTAAGTGTCATCACGGAAGAGAATCTTGCCGCCGGGTTTCAATATACGCTTTATTTCCTCTAAAAGCGCGTGCAGATCATCCGGAGAAACATGGTGAAGCATACAATTAAGGATAACCGCGTCTGCCTCTCCGTCAGCAACAGGTATAGAGGTAGAATTCGGCTGCACCCGGAATTCAAGATTTGATAATCCGTGAGCATCTCCGTAATCAACGGGGTCTGTGCCTATAACATGCAGCGAGCGGCGAGCGGAACAAATATCACGGCCAAGCCAATTGGTGCCGCATCCTACGTCGACAATCGTTGAACCGTCCGGTATATCGCCCAACCATGAGCCAAATTGGTAGATCGGCGTGTCGTCTTCATGGATAATACCCATGAACGCCTGCCATGAGGGATCCCTGAAATCCATAACCTCTTCTAAAACTCTCTGTCTTGCCAGCAGGGGATCATGCTTATATTCCAAAAGCTTGTTAGTGAGACGGGCCGGCAAATCTTGAGAATATTGGGGCCCATCCATAGCCAGGTGCATTTTAAACAACCGTTCAAAGAAATCCTTTACCTCGGCGTCTTCGAGTATAAGTATGGGATTCGCCATCCAGGGTTCTGGACGGACTGTGCTTATGCAGTCCGTCTGACGGTCGGCCGCTATGCGTTCGGCGGCAACGTAACCTTCCCATGTCAGCGCGGACTTTTTGGTGTAATAAGGACAGACCTCTGCCCCATCGGCATCTCTTACAATAAGCCGGCCGCTCTCGATCGAGGCGGTGTAACCGTTGGGAAGTCTGGTTTCGATCTCGCCTGTTTCGGCATTTACTACTCTTATCTGCCAATCGTCGGCATTTTTATAAAGGGCATAATCACGCTCAAGGATTATTCTATCTATGCTGGAGTCGTTCACGCCCGGAATCACTTCAAGCGAAGGTCCCTGTCTCAAAACGAGAGTGCTGTAATCGTAAAGTTTGCTGTTAAGATGGGCTGTCTTGGGATTTACGGTCTTTGAGATATATAGCTTTTGGCCTTCCCCGTATGCGTAGAGCGCAAGCCATCTTTTAATAGTCTTGGCTATTCCAGCACTTTCATGCTCGGGATAAACTTCTATGTTAAGCTGTTTCACTTGATCGGAATCCAGATAGATATCTACGACCCCGACATCCTCGCCGTCAACAATTATCACGCCCCGAGTGAATTCGCCGGTTGAATCCGGAATATTCTGAAAATCGAGCCTGATCTCTTCTTTGCTGGTAGCATTAAAGAGCCGTACATTTCTCCATTTTCCCGTTAGGCTGTCATATTCACATTCCTCCCAGACGTTGCCGGTTTCATCGCTCACCTTCGTGATGCCGTGCGGACCGGCTTCCACTCTGTAGCCAAGGGCTTCATAGCGGGCTACCCTTATGTGGACCTTCCATTGCTCTGCCTGTTTATCGGCCGGCGAATTCAAAAATGCGAAAAGGCCGTTTTCTGTCCTGACCGAATCCGCGACATTCTGCGGTATGAAGATGCTCCTTACCTCTCCCTCGCCCCCTATAAACAACTGCGTCTTTGGTACACCCGCTTCAAGCGCCGACTGGACAAAAGGATCCCCGTCTATGGACGGACTGTTTACGATGGTGAGGATATTGCGGCCCACAACATATACAGTGCCGCTTGCGGCATCCACTACCAAGTTTAGGCTCCCCAGGCCTGTCCCTTCGGCTGCTACGTTGAATTCGTCTATCAGGTACCGAAGGTTTCCTAGCCCCTGGCTGCCGCCTTCGCCGTAAGCGTCTTTGATTAACCTCTCTAAAATCTCTCCCTTAAGTTCCTGCCATTCTATCCGTTCGGTTACGGCGCGCGCCTTGAGGCCCTCTTGCCGGAACAAATGAGCCTTATTATGTTCTAGGATATCTCTATAAAGATTCCTATCGAGAGTGCCGCTTCGATAGACAGGCAAATCTTTTACGCTAAAGCCCGCGTCTTTTAATCCCTCGGACAAAACATCAAGGTGATAAATACCTGTAACCACTATTGCGGAACGCGCCTTGCATGCTTCCATTTCCCGGCAAAGGCACCTAAGCATAGCCGATTCGCGCCTTGCATTCATCTCCAGCGCCTCTTTGCCGGCATGGCTGTCGCCGTTATCCCAGAACCAGCTCAAGACTTCTTCGTAGAGCTCCATATCCTCCATGCCGTAAATGAGGTATCCGGGGCCGTCGACAATCCTCACATATTCATCGGCAGCTATCCTGCCGGCTTTGAGGTACTCATCCGCCACCTCCTCAATTGCATCTGCGCCCATCGTCAATTCCCTGAAAACATCGATATCCGAAAGGTCCAGATGGCCGGAGCTGCCTTCCGTGAATATGATACTGACCCCTTTCTCCTTATTTAGCCTTCTTATATGGCGTATAATCTGTAACTGGGTATCATAATGAGTGTGGAGATCCCCTATTAGATAGATGTCGGGGTCTTTTGGTGTATTGTTAGGAAATGGAACTGCGAATGTGACAGAGGAAGGTAAAAACGCCACAAGCGTAATTATTGCGACAATCTTAACGATCTTTTTGAATATCTTATAGTCTGCCATAGCAACTTACTATATTCTTTTTAAAACCGTTAAACTTTATAGGGTAAAAAAATAGCCCTCCCCATATACATTATAAATATATCATATTAAATAGTAAGTGTCAATGACAAAAATATAACTTTTTTTTAGCTTAACAAAATGATGGCAAAACCTCGCTTACCCAACTATATACTAACTTTTTTTAACATTTTTGGCTTGCGGCTGGATTATGGGCCGGAAAGTAACTCTTTCTTTTGGTATTAAAACAGAAACACAGCGGCCGCCATAACCGTAGAATATCTGCCGTCTGTCGTCACAACCGCAGACTGTGTTATATTGGATGTGCGAACGATCTTATCGCTTATCTTTATCTCTCTTTTCTGCTCGTCCCACTCCTTCCCTTCGTCTATTTCGAGCCCGAGTGTGGAGGCAAGCATGTTTACGGCAAGATTCTCGGAGTAGTTGCCGGCTATCTTCTCGCTTTCTCCGAAGCCGTGATGCTCGCTTAAATACCCGTATGCTTTGGTATCGGCGGGAATAGCGCATCCTATGGAGGCGGCAATCAGTCTGTGCGGCTCCTTGGAGGCGCATCGCGCCATTACCACGAACGTGAGCATCCCCGGTATGATCTCCTTCAAGCCCTCGTTCCTGGAAACAACCTTGCAATCCGGGGGCAGGATGCTGGAGACGGAGACGAGATTGCACTTCTCGATTCCCGCATCGCGCAGGGCCAACTCGAAACTCCTCAGCTCGGCGCTGTGGACACCCACGCCCTTGGTAAAAAAGACCTTCTTCGGAACCAAAAGCTTCTGTCTCGATTTTATGATGGTCATCTGTTCCTCCCCCCTTATGGCGCCGTGGGCACCATCTCCTTGCATATGCGCAATTTATTCTCCGAGCACATATTTGAATATCAACGGGGCCACTATGCTCGCGTCCGACTCTATTACGAAACTGGGCGTATCTACGCCCAGTTTCTCCCAGGTGATCTTCTCGTTGGGCACCGCGCCGCTGTATGAACCGTATGAAGTGGTGCTGTCGCTTATCTGGCAGAAATAACCCCACAGCCTGCATTCGGTCTTAAGGTCCTGTCTTATTAGAGGCACTACGCATATCGGAAAATCGCCGGCGATGCCCCCGCCTATCTGGAAAAATCCGATGGAGGTATCCTTCGAATTTTCCGTGTACCAGTCTATAAGGAAGTCCATCTGCTCTAATCCGTTCTTCACAAAATCATATCGGCCGAAGCGTCCCATACGCGTCTCCGCCACAACCTCATTTCCCAGGGTGGAATCTTCCCAGCCCGGAGTGAAGATGGGCAGGTCCTTCTCGCACGCCGCTACCACCCAGCTGTTCTTGGGGTCTATCTGGTAATCCTCCTTCAGCTCTCCGCCTCTAATCAGCTGGTATATGAATTCATAAGGGAAAAACCGCTCTTTATTTTTGTCGGCCCTGGACCAGTAGGGATAGAGCTTCTTCTCAAGCAATCTCATAGCCTCGGCTTCGGGTATGCAGGTGTCGGTAACGCGGTTGAAATGATTATCCTTCAGCTCAAGTTCCTCCTTGGGGGAGAGGTGTCTATACTGCGGGACGCGCTTGTAGCTTTTATGCGCTATAAGGTTGAAGATATCCTCCTCCAGGTTCGCGCCCGTGCACGAGATGCCGTGTATCTTATCCTGCCTTATCATCTCGCTCAATGTGATGCCTATCTCGCCGGTGCTCATTGCGCCGGCCATTGCCAGAAACATCTTGCCGCCTCCCCCAAGATGCCGGCACCAGGCTTCCGCCGCTTCGGTCAGGACGGCCGCGTTAAAATGTTTGTAGTTTTCGTTTATAAATTCTTTGATAGACATCCCTTGCTTCCTCCCCTCTTAAAAAGGACTCGGCCCCTGCCTCTGGATCTCTAACGTATTATTTTATTTCAATTTTAACATCAGAACATGCATTATACAAGATTGTTCTGAAGAATTATATCCTTACCGGAAATTTCCTATTTTACCGGTTAAGGTAGATAAAGCAGCGGACCTGGAAGAAAGATCTTTTTCAAAAAACAAGCGCCGGCCATTTAAGATGGCCTCTTAGTCGTAATCCGGTTTACTGCAATAAAACGTAACAAAATGGCCTGCTGAGGCATCCGAAAATGCGAAAGACCTGTTTTTTAGCTATCTCTTCTTTCTGTACTGTGAATAAAAACTGTGTCCGAGCTATATTCCGGGTCGCCTTTAATTTCAGTGAAACCGTTACCATCCGCAAAATAAAGTTTATATCCCAGCGGCCTGAGTAAATTACAAACGTCCTTCATGCTATACTTGTTATACTTGATAAAACAAGCGGCGAATTCTCCAAAAATAACAGGTCTATACGTCTGGATGAAATTTATCCCTCCCTTCAGCACTTGAAGCTCAAAACCCTCTACGTCAATTTTTATCAAGGAACATCTGTCGAGTCCCTCTTCTTTCCATACGTCATCCAGTTTTTTAATCTTTACCTCTTGGTTATCGTTGTAACCTTCCGTATCAATAGCTCTATTTACCATGTCATTCGTTATGGCAGAAGTTTTTTCTATGTCTTTAAACCCGGCCCGATGTCCATGATTGACTGCTTTTGCCTGAGATTCATCCTTCAATATCATTGCATTGGAAGTATCCGCATTTCTATTAAACGATATTCGGAAATCGCCGGTTTTATCTCCGAGACCATATCTATGGAGTACGATATTATCGAGGGCGTTCAACTCTTTATTAAACCGTAAGTACTTGAAATTGCCTTCGAGCGGCTCAAAGGCATGCACAGCGACATTTCTCGATCTTAGATTATAGGCAATCGGTATGGAAACCAGCCCTATATTGGCCCCTATATCAAGCATTAATGGTTTATCTCTACGCTCGAGCATTTTTTCAATATTACAGATTAGACCTAGGTTACTCCTCCCTGTATAAAATGGTTCGATGGACTGCCTGTTTCTTAAATCGAATTTTAGCCTATACCCGTCCTTCATTGTGACAACCCGTTTGAAATCCGAATCAACCGAGATCCCGCAATGTCTAAGTATTAGATTGTTCAGATGCTTCCCCAAATAACTTCTGCCTTTTAAGCCGGGTGGCAAAGCGCGGAATAGCCGTCCGCATATGTCTCTGAACTTAACGAGTATCTCATGCTTTATTTTTTCCATACTCCTATCCGGAAAATATATAAATTGATTTCTCAAGGCTGAGGCCGTCTTCGTCAAATACTTACCGTGTTTGACTTCGCCGCCCAATCAGGCGTAACCCCGAAACCTCGGGACGAAGACTGAGGCTGAGAGCGGAGATCTGCTTCGCTTTTCCGTATGACAATGCTGGTAAAGCTTCGCAGGATCTTTTAAGGCCATCCATTAAGTATAAATCCGCAACTCTCATTCGGGCAACAGGTTATAACATAAATCTTTTATCGCCAAAAAATTAAGGTGTGCGGGCGGTTAGATCTACTAATACCGCAAATCGCTTTATACCGTTTACACTGTATTAGACCGGCTTAATTAAGGCACGAATTTTCCGTTTAGAGTCTAATGTCGCGTTATTCAGCCTCAGGCCGATCCGGGGCTTTTATTTCAGGGAGAATCTCAACCCTGGTCTTTATTGAATTAGAAATAAGACAATTCTTCTCGGAAAGCCGTATAAGTTCCTCTGCCTTTTCGGCTTGATTTATCGAAGCAATTTTTATTCTGGGCGTAACTTTAATCTCAGAAAACATGAATTGATTCCCTACTTTTTCCAAGGTGCCCTCTGCTTCGCTTTCGTAACTTAAAAATTCAAAATTCTTTTTCTGGGCAAAGTGCAAAAAGGTGGTTTTAATGCAACTATTGACTGAGGCAACGAATAATTCTTCCGGTGTCCACACGCCTTCATGTCCCTTGAATTCCGGAGGAGTCGCCACCTCTATGGTCGGCTTGCCGGACGAACATAAAGACCCTTTCTTCTCTCCTGTCCAGGATACCGTCGTTCTATAAATAAATTTTCTGCTTTTTTCCCTTTTATCTGCCACTTAACCGTCTCCTTGGCTCTCAGATATTTATATCAGACATTCTAAAGGTTGCAGGTTCCAGTCGGGCAACTCGGGCACGACGAATTTGATTTTCCTACGCTGAACGCTGAGAACGTCCTCTTGATTTTCCTGCTGTTACATTTCTTGCATTTAAGCTCCGTCTTTTCGGAAGTTACCCCAATCAACAGATCAAATTTAGCGCCGCAATCTTCGCAGATATATGTGTATATCGGCATAATTCCTCCTTCTTAAATGTTAAAAAGCGGCTGTGCGCTCTCTTGGGTTTGCAGTCCTTCCAAGACAATCCCTGAAGTGCTCTCGATCCCAGGAAATAACGCACTGCCACGCGTAGAATCTGTCTATCTTTTCCGGGCTACTTCTCCAAAGGAGGCCGGTTGAAAAAGATAAGTTTGAAATTACCGGGTGCCGTCTCCCTAAGCTGCCAAAGCCGCGCGTTCCCGGGAAAATGCGTACCGTTCGGCTCCTGATTCAGCAACATCTCGATTAAGCGGCCTCCGGCCAGACTATGTCCTACAATAAGGACGGAAACATCCTTACCGCTGAAACGCTCAAGAAGAAGACTGTGCGCTTTTTTGAGCCGCTCCATGCCATCGGCGTAATTGCCATTACGATAGAATTTCATCGTTTTATCGTCGCGGAATGAAAAAAAATCTTTCTTAGTGCCGTCGAGTCGAATAAGGCTGCCCACAGTGAACGGATGAGTGGGGGATTGAGCCCTGTTAGCCTGCCAACAACATTCAGCGATCTCGGGCCAGATTTCCGCTATTTTATTTTTTTTCATCAAATACGGCAAAATCGTGTTTATTGTCCTCAGTTTTGGGCTGGTGATAACGTAATCGAAATCTTTATCCGAGATCTGCTCCGTAAGCTCTTTAATCTGCTTTTTTCCCAAATCAGAAAAGTGCTTTTGATTATACTCGGAATAATCACCTGTTAAGTTTCCCATGGTCTCGGCGTGACGTACAAAATAAATATCTAAAGCATCCGCGGGCGCAACCCACAATAATATGACGGACAAACATGTTATAACTATCAGTTTTCGATTATGCATTATTCCTCCTTTAAGAATGTATACAACATGCCTCTTCGCAGCCTATTTCTTTGAAGTCCTACAAGCTACCCACAAAGTTAAGGACGAAGAAGGGGAGCCGATTAAGTTTAAACTCGCAATTCTCCGATGATAAATAGCTTATAACTCAACTTCTTTTGTGTCAAGGGATTAAAGATTCTACGTATTTTTTCGATTGCTTTTCCCCGTTTTTCCCAGCTGTTGTCTTTTTGGACATCATTTGGGTGCACGGATTATTTGCAACATTATATCAAAATCTACATCATTCTCTATCCTTATCAAACCCTATATTATGGTAAATCCATAGAAAAACTTTTTCTTTAGATACTCTATTTCTTGCAATATCTAGGGCCATTTTTTCAATAGATAAATCACTGGCAGTAAGTCTATATCCATAAATATAAAGTACTAAAGAAAGCGCGAGACAAGCTGTTCTTTTATTACCATCAACAAAGCCGTGATTCTTGATAATAGAATAGAATAAAATACCTGCTTTTTCAATTGGGGTTGGATAAAATTCTTGACTTCCATAAGAAGAAAAAGGAGCACTTAAAGAGGATAGTATCATGTTTTTACTGTGTATGCCTTCAGCTCCCCCAGAATACTCTATTATGACATCGTGAATAATTGTAATTGTTTTAAGTGTTAATATGTTTTCCAATTTCATTTTTTAGCTAATCTTTCGTACAGCGTCTTCCTCTCATCTAACAATTTCTTTGTTGTCTTAAGTATTTCCTGCTCATTTAAAGGCTGTTGATATAGCTGCAATATAAGTTCTATACCTTGCTCGATCAAAGCATTCCTAGCTATTCTAGTGCTTTTTTTAAGCTCATTCAGACTAACCAGTAATCCATTTTCTATCTTTAGGGATATCATCTTTTTCATAATAAACCTCCTGTATATACTAGTATATACTCGTATATACTTGCTGTCAAGCTAAAAATACTCAATTATTTGAAAGGGAATTGGTAAGATTGCCAGGGGTAATATCTTTCAATCCGTTATAGCGGATTGAAACATGCATGGCTTTTAGCAAAAAACGGGCTGAAAGTTTTGAACATCGAAGGAGCTCTGCCAGCAATCCATTTTCTTCGCAGTTAATTCCTTCAAAGTCCTAACAGCTACTCACAAAGTTAAGGACAAAACTGGCGGAGAGTGGAGGCCGAAATCTCCTGATTTCGGCACTTCGCTTCGGACCTGACGTCCTTCGCTTCGGATTCTCACAGCGGCGAATCAGCGGTCTCCGCAGCGCAAAAAAAGAAGCTGGCGGAGAGTGGAGGCCGAAATCTCCTGATTTCGGCACTTCGCTTCGGACCTGACGTCCTTCGCTTCGGATTCTCACAGCGGCGAATCAGCGGTCTCCGCAGCGCAAAAAAAGAAGCTGGCGGAGAGTGGAGGATTCGAACCCCCGAGACCGGTAAAGGTCTAGACGCTTTCGAGGCGTCCGGTTTCAACCGCTCACCCAACTCTCCACGTAAATAAAGGGGACGTTTCACTTTGCTATAACTTCTTTAATACAAAAGGGTTACAACCCATGCTGGACCGCATAGAACCGAAAAGAAAATCGGAAAACCATCAACTTCAACCTATTGTCTTATATAGACTTGCAAAAAAGTGAAACGCCCTCTATAAAAAATGGTGCGCGTGGCGAGACTTGGCGCCCTCACCCGGCTTCGCTTTCGCTCCGCCAGGGTGTTCGTGTCGGCCACCCACTCGCTTCACTGGTTCAAGAAATTCTTCGAAACAGGCGTTTATCGCTCCTACTCGTCGCGCGCTCGTTCCCTTCAAGTCAAAATGCGCGCTTATATGAAAAAAATGGTGCGCGGGGCGAGACTTGAACTCGCATGGTCTTAACGACCACAAGGCCCTCAACCTTGCGTGTCTGCCAGTTCCACCACCCGCGCTTTAAATGTCGGTCAAAACTTGGTTGCCCTGCTTGGTTTCGAACCAAGAATAACTGCTCCAGAGGCAGTCGTGTTACCGTTACACTACAGGGCAATAAAGTACCTAAAGAGCTATATTTCTAACGGCGTAATCGATACGCGAAACCACCTTTTCTTTGCCCAGGGCTTCCATCATCTCGAACAATCCGGCGCCGTGCGTCCTGCCGCTTATGGCTACTCTCGTCGGATGTATGAGTTTGGCAGGTTTTACCCCCAGTTCATCGGCGAGCTTTCTGCAGTCTTCCTCCAACGCCGCTTTATCGAAGCTCTCCAAAACCTCTATCCGTTCCTTCCACTTTGCCAGAAGTTCTTTCGTCCCTTCTTTTTTGAGATGTTTATTTACGCCTTTCTCGTCAAAGACCAGTTCATCGCCGTAGAAAACCTTCAAATGACCTATAAAATCCGTTAATGTCCTGGTTCGTATTTTATACAATTCTATCAGATTTTTCAATTTTTCTCTATCATAATTCTCACCTATGATTTTTACTTCTCTCAAAATGGGCTCAAGCCTCTCGAGAAGCTCTTCGCCTGTCTTTTGCATGATATACTGGCCGTTGAGCCAGTTGAGTTTGTCTATGTTGAAGACGGCGCTTGTCCTGTTGACCCTCTCAAGAGAAAAATCTTTTATGAGCTCTTCTATCGCAAGTATCTCCCTGTCGTCGCCGGGCGACCATCCCAAAAGCGCCAGGAAATTCACTATGGCCTCTTTTAAATAACCCTGATCCCTGTATTCCCTTATGCTTGTGGCGCCGTGCCGCTTCGAAAGCCTGCCTCCGTCCGGCCCCATTATGAGAGGTACGTGGGCAAAGGCCGGTATCTTTTGGCCTAAGGCCTCGTAAATAGCTACCTGTTTGGGCGTATTTGATATGTGGTCATCGCCGCGGATAACGTGCGTTATCCCCATAAAGGCATCGTCTATGACACACGCGAAATTATACGTGGGGGTTCCGTCGGATTTAATAAGGACTTCATCTTTAAGTATCTTTGAATCAAATTCAATCCGTCCGCGCGTTACGTCCTCGATTGCAATCTTCTGTCTAGGCATCTTGAATCTTATGGCCTCTCCCTCTTTGTATGCCTTCCCTTCGCTGATGAGCCAATCCGCTTTTTCTCTGTATACATCCGTGCGTCTGGATTGAAAAACAAGCTCCTCATCCGAGCCCATGCCAAGCCAGGCAAGGCTCTCCACGATCTCAGTGAGAAATTCCTCTTTAGAGCGGACTTTATCCGTATCTTCTATCCTTAAAAGGAATTTACCGCCTTCGTGCCTGGCGAAGAGCCAGTTAAAAAGCGCGCTTCTCGCGCTTCCTATATGAAGAAACCCCGTAGGACTCGGAGCGAACCTTACCCTTACCATCTGCCACCTTCTTTATTTATTATGTATGATTCCATGTTCCCGGCCCATGCCTTATCTTGCTTCCTTTGATGCGCCTTTGGTCCAACGCATGTTGTAACTTCTTCAATGGCTGGGGTTTAAGTTAAAGTGAAATCCTCCTTCGCCAAGGCTACGGAGAGCACGCGTCCCCTTTAATAACCCCGGCGATGCCTTCGGGAGTGAGGTTGTATTTTCTAAGGAGTTCCTCGCGTTTGCCGTGCTCTATGAACTCATCCGGCAACCCTATCATCTTAAGCTCCACACCTTTTATCCTCTCGGCATCCATAAATTCGAGGACGGCGCTTCCGAATCCGCCGTTTACGATGCCTTCCTCAACCGTTACGAACTTTTTGTGCTTTCCGGTCAACTCCTCTATAAGATCTTTGTCGATCGGCTTTACGAATCTCATATTTACGACCGTCGCTTTGATGCCCTCTTTCTCAAGTATCTCGGATGCGGCGAGAGACGCCGATACCATGCTGCCCAAAGCCAGTATCGCCAGGTGCCGTCCCTCCTTAAGGACCTCCGCTTTACCCGTTTCCACCGGTGTCCTCGGCAGTTTGCCCTTTACCTCAAAAAGATCGCCGCCCCGGGGATACCTTATGCTGAACGGCTTGTCCAAGGATACGGCTAATTCAAGCATATCCTTAAGCTCACTGGTATCCTTGGGAGCGGAGACTATCATATGAGGTATCGAGCGCATATATGCGATATCGAAGACTCCGTTATGTGTGGCGCCGTCTTCCCCTACCAGACCGGCCCTGTCGAGACAGAAGACCACTGCGAGGTCCTGCAGACAGACATCGTGTATCAGCTGGTCGTAAGCGCGCTGCAGAAACGTGGAGTATATCGCGGTAACCGGTTTAAGGCCGCCGCGGGCGATTGCCGCAGAAAAGGTAACGGCATGTTCTTCGGCTATGCCGACGTCGAATATCCTTTCCGGATACCTCTTTGCAAAGGCATCAAGCCCCGTTCCGTGTATCATGGCGGCAGATACGGCTACAAGGTCCCGCCGTTTCCCGCCCAGTTCCGTCATCTTCTCGGAGAAGGCCTCTGTAAAAGTCTGTGGGGGTCTTTCCCCTTTCACTCTCTTGCCGGAATCCTTATCGAAAGGCCCGCTGCCGTGAAAATCGAGAGGATGCTTCTCGGAATATTTGTATCCTTTGCCTTTGGTAGTTACGGTATGAAGGAGTATCGGTCCCTTAAGTTTGACGATCTGCTTCAGCTTGCCTATCAAATCATCTATCGAATGACCGTCTATGGGCCCCAGGTATCTGAATCCGAGCTCTTCGAAAAAGATGCCGGGTACCAGAAGGTTCTTTGCGGCCTCCTCGAATCTCCTGGCGGCCCTGTAAGCGCCGGTACCGAACTTCGGAATCTTTTTTATGAATCGCTCAAGATCGCCGTGGATCTTATTGTAAACAGGATTTACCAGTATGCTGTTAAGATAGCTGCTCATTCCCCCCACGGTCTTCGATATGGACCGCTTATTGTCGTTGACTATTATTATGACATCCTTTTTAAGGTGGCCTATGTGGTTCATGGCCTCGAAGGCCATACCGTTGGCCAGCGCGGCATCGCCTATAACGGCGACTATCCTTTCTTTTCTCCTTTCCAGGTCGCGCGCCACAGCCAGCCCGAGGGCGCTGGATATTGCGGTGGAGCTGTGCCCCACAGTGAAGGTATCGTACGGGCTCTCATTCTTATTCGGGAAGCCGCTTAAGCCCCCCAACTGTCGAATGGTCCTGAATTCGTTCTTCCTTCCCGTAAGCAATTTATGGGCGTAGGCCTGGTGCCCCACGTCCCACAACACCTTATCCTGAGGGGTGTTCAGGACATAGTGAAGCGCTATGGTAAGCTCTACCGCTCCGAGGCTCGAGGCAAGATGGCCTCCCTTCTCTGCGACGACGTCGATGATCTCCCTTCTGATCTCTTCGGCCAGGGTCGGGAGGTCGCGCCTGTTGATCTTCCTGAGGTCATACGGAGATTTTATCCCGTCAAGCAGTCTTGCCATAGTTAAATTCTTTCTTTAGACACCCTAATCGGGTATCCTATTTTCTTCTCCTAAGCACATAGTCGGCCAGGTAACTCAGGTTATTCGCATTCTTTCCGAGGACCTGCAGTTTGGATTTTGCGCCTTCTACCAGTCGGGCGGCTTCCTCTCTGGCGCCGTTTATGCCGAAGATCTCCACGTAGCCGTCTTTGTCCAGGATGTCGTCCACTATCTGGAAGGCAAGGCCCAGGTATTCGCCGTAAGCCTGAAGTGATTTGGTTACCTTCTGGGAGGCGCCCGCTATTATCGCCCCTGCTTTCACTGAAACCGCTATAAGGGAAGCTGTCTTGTGCAAATTTATGTACTCGGCCTTCGGAAGGTCCAGTTTTCCTCTTCTTTGGACCTCCAGGTCCACCACCTGGCCCCCTATCATCCCGAAGCTCCCTATGGCATGCGCCGTATCGGTTATTATCCTCTTTATCTTCGCGGGTCTTTTTATGCCGGCCAAGAGGCCGAAAGCAAGCGTAAGAAGCGCATCCCCCGCAAGAACCGCAACGGCCTCGCCGAATTTCCGGTGGCAGCTTGCAATTCCTCTTCTTGTGTCGGCGTCATCCATCGAAGGAAGATCGTCGTGAATAAGTGAATACGTATGTATGAGTTCTATGGCGCATGCTGCCGGCAGCGCTTCTGAAACGCCGCCCCCGCAGGCCCTGGCACTTTCGAGAAGGAGCATCGGCCTTATTCTCTTGCCGCCGCTAAAGACGCTGTATCTCATCGCCCTGTGTATCACCGGAGGGTACACGGACTCTTTAGGGAGATAAGAGCCCAGGGCATCGTCTATGAGACGACGTCTTGGATCAAGATCTATTTTCATCATTACCGGCCTAACGTTAAAAGAGTTGCGGGGAATCTCCGTTTTTCCTGGGGCGGCGCGACTTGGTCCTGGTTTTATTCTCTTCCGCGGTCTCCGCGAAAGGTTTTATTTTAAATCCGTCGCCCGATTTCATCAAAAGCTCCACCTTGCTCTTTGCGGCCTCAAGATGACGCGTGCAAACCTTGGAAAGTTTTATTCCTTCCTCGTACTTCGATAGGCTGTCGTCCAAAGACATGTCTCCGGTCTCAAGATCGGCCACTATCTTCTCCAGCTGCTTTATGGCATCTTCGAACTTAATGTCTTTCATGTCCGCCTCCGCCTGCGTTTTTTGTTATGCCCCTTATATATGCATCAGGTCTCGATACCCGTTACCTCGCTTGTAAATGTACCCCTCCCCAGTCTTGTTTTAAGGCCTTGGCCTTTTTTAAGACCGGAGGCATCCTTTATAACGGTCCTTTTTTCGGCATCCGTCGTTATGCTGTAACCCCTCCCCAGCACCTTGAAAGGGCTTAACATCTCAAGCTTGCCGCAGGTTTCGGCAAAGCGCGCCTTCTTCATCTCTATTATGTGTGTTGCGCGGATCTCTATCTTCTTTGCTATCTCGTCTATCCTCTGCTGGTACTGCTCTATTATGTTGACGGGCTGTTTCAGCACGTAGCTTTCGGAAAGCGCTTTCACGTCTTCCTCGAGCCCTCTGATTTTATCCACCATCACGCTGTCCAGCCTGTCGGCAAGTCCGTCGAGGCGGGCGGTGAGGTCCTCTTTTCTTGGTATTACGAGCTCCGCGGCGGCTGACGGCGTAGGCGCGCGTTTGTCGGCCGCGAAATCGGATATGGTCCAGTCTACCTCATGGCCTACCGCGCTTATCACGGGTATCTCCGAATTGCGTACGGCACGCGCCACAGCCTCCTCGTTGAAAGCCCAGAGGTCCTCCAGGCTCCCGCCGCCCCTTCCAACAATGAGGACATCCACTTTCTCGCCGGCGGTCACAGACCTGTTGTATGCGCTGAATTCGCCGATCGCCCTTACTATCTCATCTTTCGCCTCTTCCCCCTGCACCCGTACGGGGTTGAGTATCACCTCAACGTTTTTGAACCGTCTCTTTACGACGTTCAGGATATCCCTTATCGCGGCCCCTGTGGGTGAGGTTACCACCCCTATCCTCGTGGGCAAATACGGTATCGGTCTTTTCTTCGATTCCTCGAAAAGGCCCTCTTCGTAAAGTCTCTTCTTGAGCTGCTCGAAGGCTATCTTCAGAGCGCCTATGCCTTTCGGCTCCATCTTATCTACATAAAGTTGGTATTGCCCGCGCTTTTCATATACGCTCACCCTGCCATAGCATACCATCTGCATGCCGTTTTCGATATCGAATTTAAGTTTCTGGCTGACATATCTGAAAAGTACGGCGCTCAGGACAGCTCCGTCGTCTTTCAGGCTGAAATACACATGGCCGGAAGAGTGCTTGGTGAGATTGGAGACCTCGCCTTCCACCCAAACTTTGCCGACGGCATCTTCCAGTACCATGCGCACGATGCGTGTCAACTCGCTTACCGTAAGGACGCGCCTGTCGGGCGCGGAGTTCCCCGCGGCTGATGCGTCATTCTTCTCCTCAAGCAGAGGTCTTTCGGGTTTATCCATTACATCTCTCTTCGAAAAATATATTCTTACTTCTCCAGCTTTTCGCTGATTCTCTTTATGCCGGTGGCCAAGCCGTCCTTTTCGTCTATATCAACGAGGGCTCCGTTCATCTGTATGTTTTCGTCGGCCATCTCGAACCTTGTGGGAAGCTGCGTGATGAACCTCGTTAGGATCTGTTCCACTTTGCGCCCGATAACGGAATCGTGAGGCCCGGTCATGCCCACATCCGTTATATACGCCGTCCCTTTCGGCTTCACTTGCTCGTCCGCGGTTTGCACGTGCGTATGCGTTCCGAAGATTGCGCTTACTTCGCCGTCCAGATACCATCCCAGGGCAATCTTTTCGCTTGTGGCCTCCGCATGGACATCTACCATAATGATGCGGGTTGTCTTCCGTATCTCATCCACTATCTGTCTTACCGCTTTAAAAGGGCAGTCCACGCACTCCATAAAGACCCTGCCTACCAGGTTTATTATGCCTATCTTCGCGGAACCCGCTTCGTATATGCCCCATCCTCTGCCCGGAACGCCCTTGGGATAATTTGCCGGCCTGAGTAACCTATTGTCCTCATCCAGCATCCCCGCTATCTCTTTCTTCTTCCAGATGTGATCGCCGGAGGTCAAGACATCAACTCCGTAGGAGAAGAGTTCTTCGGCAATTTTTACGGTGACGCCGCTGCCTCCGGCTGAGTTTTCGGCATTGGCTACCACAAATTCCGCGCCTTCCCGTTCCTTCACCCGCGGCACGAGTACCCGTATGGCCTCCCTGCCCGGCGCTCCCACTATATCTCCGATAAAAAGTAACTTCATCCTCTTCTCCTTATTAAATGAAAGGGACGTTTCACTTTGCTCTAAGGCCCTATCATAAAATATGTTACAAACTGCGTTGGGCCAATTTTATGAAACCGAAAACCGTACCCTTCTTTAACAATCCTCAGCGTTATTGTCTGCCGCTTGTTTAATCCACAAAAGATATATAAGTTTAGCCGGGTTTTTCGATTAAAAAATACAATCGGTCCAGGTCACCTCGCAACTGACTGCCGTGTAATAGGTTACGGCAAAGTGAAACGTCCCCTTCATTTATTTTGCGTATTCGATGGCGCGGGTCTCTCTTATTACCGTCACCTTTATCTGCCCCGGATATTCAAGCCCTTCCTCTATTTTCTTCGTTATATCCCTTGCCAGACTGCTTGCCTGAGAATCGTTTATCTTGTCCGGCTGTACGATAACGCGTATCTCCCTGCCCGCCTGAATGGCAAAAGACTTTTCCACCCCTTTGAATGAATCGGCAATCGACTCAAGTTTCTCCAGGCGTTTTATGTACAGCTCCAAGGTCTCGCGCCTGGCGCCGGGCCTTGTGGCGCTTATGGCGTCGGCGGCCTGGACCAGAACCGCCATAAGGGTTCTGGGTTCCACATCCTGATGATGGGCCTCTATCGCGTGGACAACACTGTCGGATTCGCCGTATTTCCTGGCAAGTTCGGCGCCGATGCTGGCGTGCGTCCCCTCCACCTCGTGGCTGGTCGCCTTTCCTATGTCGTGCAGCAGTCCTATGCGTCTTGCCAGGGCCGGATCTACCTTCAACTCGCCGGCAAGCACCCCCATCAGATAGGCCACTTCCTTTGAGTGCTGTAGTACGTTCTGCCCGTAGCTTGTCCTGTATTTCAAGCGGCCAAGCAGTTTGATTATCTCCGGATGTACGCTCTGCGCGCCTATTTCAAAGGCCGCCTTTTCGCCTTCTTCCTTTATATGCTCTGCCATTTCCTTCTTGGTCTTCTCCACCACCTCCTCTATGCGCCCCGGATGTATCCGGCCGTCCTCTATCAACTTCTCCAGGCTCCTTTTGGCGGTCTCCCTTTTTACGATGTCGAAAGCCGAAAGTATGACCGCCTCGGGCGTATCGTCTATGATGACATCGACTCCTGTGGCTATCTCCAGGGCCCTTATGTTTCTCCCCTCCCTGCCTATAATCCTACCTTTCATGTCGTCGTTGGGAAGGTTCACGACGCTTACCGTTGTTTCCACGGTATGCTCCGCGGCGCACTTCTGTATGGCCATGCCTATTATCTTTCTTGCCTCTTTGTCCGATTTGGACCTGGCCTCATCTATGTGCTTCTGAACTATAAGGCTTGCCTCGTGCTTTACCTCCCCTTCGAGCTTGTTCAATAGGATCTTCTTGGCCTCTTCCTTGCTCATGTTGGATATCCTCTGCAGCTTGTTCTTCTCTTCCTCCAGAAGACGCTCAAGCTCTTTGTGTTTCTCTAAAATGCCCTTTTCCTTCACGCCCAGCGAATCTTCCCTGCCGCCGATCTCCTTCTCCTTTCTATCCATGAGATCGGCTTTCCTGTCCAGGTTCTCCTCGCGCTGTAGAAGCCTCTTCTCCAGCACCGCCAGTTCCTGACGCCTCTCCTTGCTTTCCTTCTCGAATTCTATCCTGGTCTTATGGAGGAGGTCCTTGGCTTCGAGGTCCATTTCCTTGCGCCTGTTGGCCACCTCACGGTTTACGTCGTCCATCATTATGCGCGCCTTCTCTTCCGCCGACTTAAGCCCCTTTTTGGCTACAAGTTTGCGCAAGAGATAACCAAGCAGAAAAAAGAAAGCGGCGCCCAGCAGGAAAAAACCGATATATGTAAAGTTCATATCTCCGAGATTATTCAACTTTATCATCCTCCTTTCTAAAGGATATATCTATCCGATTCTCGCAAGATTGAGAGCAAGAATATGCAAAGATCTCCTTCGCGGAACCGGTTCTGATATTCACGACACGATTACCTTGTCTACGGGCACGTCCTTATCATGCGTGGGGAGCTTATCTACGAGCTGGAAAGCGAAAGCCAAGCCCACCTTCATCACCGAAGACGGGGCCCTCTCCAGAAACCTGTCGTAGTACCCTCCGCCATGACCAAGCCGATGGCCTCCTTTATCAAAGGCCAAAGCGGGTATGACCATCAGATTTACTTCTTCTAGGGGGACCGGCCGTATGTGGTCTTCATGAGGCTGGTGTATGCCGTAGTGCCCCTTTATGAGCTCCTTCTCCCTGTCCCTTAACTCCGAAGCCTTAAGCATCCTCTCTTCCTTCAGGGTAATCGGGACGAGAACCCGCTTTCCCATAGCCAAAGATTCGTCTATCATACCGTGAGTATCGATTTCGTAATGTTTGGAAACGTAAAACATGACACATTTCGCCTTTTTGAACTCATTAAGCGAAAAGAGCTTATCCTTAAGTATCTTTACCTTCTTCCTTTTCTCCTCCTTTGGAATGTTATGAAGCTTCTCGAGTATCTCTCTCCTTAGCTGTTTCTTAATATTGTCAACCATCGCATCTTCCGTTAAAACCCGTTTTCAAGGTCCGGAAAAAATCCCCCAAGGGACCCCGACCCCGATGAAACCGCGCAAGATGACTGCGTATGACGCCTATTTCATAACACAGACACCGTTTCACCTATATTTTCACGCAATACCTTATACGGGTAATTCTTCCGGACGGAAGAAGAGCCTTTATACGGCTTTCTTCATCATGCGGCGGCGCGGCTTTACTGCCTTGGAATGGTCCTTTGGAGGGATATATTTCCTCAAGAGATGCAGATTACCTTTCTTTTTCAGTTCTTTATATATCAAAGCCCACACGCAGTCGAGCTCCTTGTCGACTTCGCATTTGCCTTTATCCATTCCTCCGCAGGGACCGTTCATCAGTCCTTTAGGACAGCGCGTGACCGGACATATGCCGCCTGTCAAATCCAGAATGCATTCACCGCAGGCGCTGCATCTTTCCAAGAAATTACCGTTTCTGTCGACCTCCCCTATAAAGAGGGTATCGGTGGTTACATGAACGGGTTTATCCTCCTTGAGATTCTCCTGTATGCACTGTGCCCCGAGACCGCAGGCCATTACCAAAATAACATCCGATTCGGCTACCGTCTTCCTGTTCCTGCCCAGAGCCGTCCTTGTTTGGCTTGAAATGCAAGGGGCGTCGGGTATGACGGTGCCGGTCACTGTCTTTCCGTTTGATTCGAGGAACGCCTTCATCTGCTCTACTTCATCTTCGCCTCCGGTCTTGCAGACAGTGGCGCACTCGCCGCATCCGAAGATAAAGACCTTATCCCCCTCCAGGACATCTAAAACCTCTTTTTTGTCCTTTGCTTTAGTTATTATCATATTGTTTTTTACGTTTCTACGATGCGCGCTCGCCGGCGCTGCGAAGATATCCGCTTTAAGGCACTACCTCGATACTTTTGATATCCGGAACTTCTTCGGCCAATATCTTGCCTACGTAATTTGAAAGTGTCATCTGGCTCATCGGGCAACCCGCGCACGCACCCTTAAGCCGCACCTTTACCACGCCGTCCTCCGTGACGTCTACAAGCTCTATGTCGCCGCCGTCTTTCTGGAGGGCGGGCCTCACCTTCTTTATCGCCTCTTCCACCTTTTCCTTCATATCCCCTCTTTTATGTCATCTTTTCTACGCCGCTTCTGCGCCGAGGCTGTCGTGCCATCCGATGCAACCGGCTTAGGAACCGGTTAAGAATGTCCGTTCAGAGCAAAGGTTCGATCAGGTTCTCGAACACCTCTTTGCTCCGCGAACCTATTATCTTTTGCGAAATCTGACCTTCCCTATCTATGATAAACGTAGTGGGTATGCTGGAGATCGGGCCGTAGGTTGAAGATACGAATCCGTCGTCGATAAGGACGGGGTAATTTATGTTATATCTGGAAATAAAATTCTCCAGTTCCTCTTTATTCCGCACGTTAACGGCGACCCCCAAAATGATGAACCGGTCGTTTCTGTGCTCGTTCAAAAGCGATACAAAATCCGGTATCTCAGACTTGCACGGCGGGCACCAGGTAGCGAAAAAATTGAGGATTATGACGTGGTTTGCGTAATCAGACAGATGGACCGTACTGCCGTCTACGTTCTCAAGAGAAAATATGGGGGCCTGCCTCTCTGCGCTTTGGCCGGTCTCGTTGCAGCCTACGAAAAGAAAGAATGAAGCAACCAGGCATATCATAATCTTATTTTTATTCAAAATCCCCTCCCTCTGCTCTTCCCGCACCTGCATCGCGGCCTATTTTCCCCCTTTAGGGGCCGCCGAATCCGCTATTGCCCCCATCGCGGGCGCCTTTTATTATACCATAAGGCGCGGGCAATGCAAACAGCCAATTCAATCAAAAGTAGATACCGCCTCTCATAAGCATGATGCCTACAATCACCAGGAGTAACCCGCAAACCCTCTTTACCAATATCATGTGTCTTTTTAGCTTCGCCGAATACGATAGAAACGAGTTGAGAAGCACGGCCGAAAGGACGAACGGCACCCCTATTCCGAGGGAATAGGCGGCCAAAAGCCACATGCCTTCCGCCATGCTCTCCTTTGTGCCGGCAAGCACCAGGATGGAACCCAGTATGGGGCCTACGCAAGGCGTCCACGCCGCGGCAAAAGCCATCCCCAAAAGCACCGAACCGATTCCCGTACCCTTGCTTACCCGCACATCAAGCCTTTTGTTCCTGCTCAGGAAAGGTATCTTAAAGATATCCATTATGTAGAGGCCGAATAATATAACGAGCGCTCCCCCTATCCTGGCTATTAAAGTCTTATGGACTAAAAGGAGCTTTCCCAGATAGGAGGCCGAGGCCCCCAGGGCAATAAAAACCATCGAGAAGCCAACTACGAACAGGCACGCGTGGCCAAAGGCCCTTTTTCTTATCTCCGCTGAACGCCCATCTTTAAGCTCATCGAAGGAAACGCCGGTGATGTATGATATGTAAGCCGGTATGATAGGCAGAATGCACGGGGATAAGAACGTCAGGAAGCCGGCGCCGAAGGCTATGGCTGCCGATAATGCGGAGGAATTCTCCATTATATCTTTATCCTCATCTTAAGCACATCCAGCTTTTTGTCCAGCGCATCCAGCTTCTCAAGTATAAGCTCTTGGTTCTGCAGAATCTCCTTAACGTCGTCGACAACATCACCTTCCTCCTGCGCCGAAAGATCTGCGGCCGGCATAAAAAAAACGGCCGCGACCGTCAAAAGAACGCAAATCAGTATCATTTTCCTCATCTTAGGCCTCCATGGATTTTTTTAAAAAATTGCCCTACGCGCCGGGCGGCCGGCCTTTTTCCGGATTCTCCTTATTCGCAATCACGACGAGAAGATTCCGCCTGCCATCAAAACAGCACAAGTTCTTTGCGAGTGCCATTCTTTCGCCCGGAAAAAAGTATTTAATCAAACCTTTTTTTCTTTCTCTATCGCCGATATCTTGACCCGACAGGAAGTCTTGTGGTTCAGTCCAAAATTTCTCGCTATCAGAAAGGCGCATCCCATGAAGAAGATGCCTGTAATCACGGCCAAAAATTCCACCGGCCCTCCGATACCTAAAGCCATAATGTACCGGTAGGCGCAAATGGTTCCGGCAATGAAGGCAAGAAGAGGTATGACATATACGAAGATAACGGCCTTTACAACAAAAGTGCCGTCCAAAGCAACTCGTACCTTCTCCCCTTTTCTGAAACTTCCTGCGGTCTTCGTTTTTATATAAAGGTCATTCGCGTCAGAGCAATTGTGCTTTCTGCACCCTAGGCAGGCGGGGAGCCTTTTGAGACTAACCGTCACTTCATCGCCCTCCACTAACTCTACGATTGCCTCTTCCCTCACAAAGAGCCTTTCTTGATAAGGAATCTTCTATCTAAAACCCGCCTTCCGGTCCGGCGTCTGTCGCAACTTACTGCCAATGAAAGGGTTAGGTAAAAGGGAAACCCTCCTTCGCCAAGGCTACGGGGGGCAAGCTTCCCCTTTATTTGACCGACCTTTCTACCAGAGGTTTCAGCTTTATGCCTGAACTCACACCCGGTAGAGGCTGGACATATTCGGATAAAAAGAACTTGCCTCTCTTTATGCGCCCTTTGAGGATCTCAGCTATCTCAAGGGCCTTGCTGTAGCTTGAAAGCGATGCCGCGGGAACCTCTCTCCCCTTCAATTTTATGCTGCCGGATTTAAGCTCTTTATAATTTACCTCTCCGAGCGTATCCCCCCTGCCATTGGGATAGGCATCGGAATAATCTACTACCTGAGTGAATATCTCTTCATCCCTGACGGCCGTAGATTTCATTATCTCCGTATCCAGGATAGGTATGGGTATTCCCACCCCGACGGTCAGGGTGGCGCCGTACCCCAGGAAGGAGCTTCCGATAAGCCAATCCGATGACATCTGCTTGAGGTCACCCACTACGCCCAGCGTCCCGGCGGGCACCTGCGGAACACCCGAGGCCTTCCGCTTGACAGATGGATTATGCTGCGTTCCATTCCAAAAGACATACCCCTCGCCCCCGCCTAAAAAGAGCCTAGTCCCTATGCCTATTGTCTTATAATAGGGGTCGTTCATAAGCGGCGAAAGCTGTCCCGCGCTGCAATAATTGGCATTTCCCAGATTGGGTTTCAGTACGCCCATATAGGTGTAGATGGTCTTTCTCGACAGATTTACCGCCACGTTGTAATTCTGGTAACAGTTTCTCACATTCATTAAGACGGCTTCATTCATGTCCTTTAGCCTGATTAATGTATCCAGATCCTTTCTTGGATAGCAGTCCGTACCGTATGCCGCGGCCTTCAGTCTGAGGTCTTTTCCGGCTACAAGCGCCTCTATCACGTGGCCTCCGCCGTAGTTGAATTCGCCCGGATAAATCTTATTGCGCGGCTCGTCGTCCGGTATGGCCGTTGCGCCCAGGAATAGGTCCATGGCGGCAAGACCGGTATAAGCGGGTACGTTCTCCAGGGTGGTCCTGCCTCCGCCCAGCTTTATCCGCGGCTTGGTGTGGCCTATGTTGAAATAGGCGCCTGAGGAACACATGGGCGCGAAGGTGCCGGTAGTGACCACGTCTATGCTTTCTGCCGCTTCCTCCGGTCCCTTCTTTTCCACGATGTCTATTACTTCCTCGGCATTCACCACAACGACATCGCCGGTCTTTATCTTTTCGTTGATCTCTTTGATGGTCTTGGCCATTTCCCTCTCCCTTACTTGATTGTGTTTGTCATCTGAAAAGATCCGTAGAAAGGTATCTCTCCCCCGAATCGGGTAATATTGTAACGATAAGCTTCTCCTTATTCTCGCTGCGCTTGGCCGTCTGGTGCGCGGCGTACAACGCTGCTCCGCCCGATATGCCGGAAAGGATGCCCTCCTCCCTTGCCAGCATACGCGTGAAGTCGCGCGCCTGCTCGTATTTCACCTGAATTATATCGTCTATTACGCCCATATCAAGAACTGCGGGGATGAAGCCGGCGCCTATCCCCTCTATCCGGTGGCAACCCTTTTGGCCTCCGGAGAGGACCGCCGAATCCGCCGGTTCCACCGCGACGGCGCGTATCTCTTTTTTATTCTTCTTAAGGCTTCGCGCAATGCCCGTAATGGTGCCGCCGGTGCCGACCCCCGCAACTATAATATCCACTTTGCCGTCCGTATCTTCCCATATCTCTTTGGCGGTCGTCTCGCTATGAACGCCGGGATTGGCGGGATTCTCGAACTGCCTGGGCATGAAGGAATTGGGTGTCTTTGAGGCTATCTCTTCCGCCTTGGCAAGGGCCCCTTCCATGCCGTCTGTGCCGGATGTGAGCACTATCTTAACCCCGAAAAATCGCAAAAGCTTCCTTCGCTCATCGCTCATAGTCTCGGGCATAGTAAGTATGAGATTATAACCCCTTTCGGCGCATACGGACGCAAGGCCTATGCCCGTATTCCCGCTGGTGGCTTCTACTATTGTGGCTCCTTTTCTGATGTCGCCGGATTTTTCAGCGGCCTCAACCATGCTAACGGCCACTCTGTCCTTTATGCTGGATGTCGGGTTGAAGGACTCAAGCTTTACCGCAATACGCGCCCCTATACCCCTGCCTATCTTATTGAGCCGCACCAACGGCGTCTTTCCCACAGCTTCGGTTATGTTGTCGTATATCCCGGCCATAACATGATCCCCTGTTATAACATCCTTTCGAGCGCTTCAAGTTTGCTGTTGAATTCGTCAAGCGTATCCATTGCCTCTTCCGTATCATCCAAGGTGCTCGTATCCCCGCCGGCCGCCTGCGCCTGTATCTTCTGTCTTTTATCCTCCATCCTCTTCTTTACTACGGTCTTCAATCTTTCGATAAGCTCCTGCCTCTTCTTCTCCTCAAGTTCTCTTTCCTCGGCAAATTCCTCTTTAAGGGCTTTTATTTTAGAGACGCGCTTCTTTTCTATCTTGGCCTGGAGTTCGGCCTCCTCCCTCCTTTTGGCCAAAAGCTCTCTTATCCTTTCGCGGAGCCGTTTCTTCTCCTCGGAAAACTCCTCTTTCATCTCCGACTGTTTTTCAAGTTGTTCTTTCCTGGCCTCTTCGGCCTCCCTGGCCGCCTGGGCCGCCCTCTCGGTCCTTACAGGCTCCAACACCTCTTTTATCTCGGCCTCCAGCCGTTCGGTCTCATCAAAAAGTCTCTTCAGCTCAAGCCGTTTTTCCTCCACCTTAACCTGCCGAATAAGCTTCTCTTTGCGCTTCTCTTCCTCCTCCTGCGCCTTTTTTTCGGCCTCTTCCCGCCTACTCTCCTCCTCGGCAAGGTGCGCTTCTTCTTTCCGGAGCTTCTCTTCCTCTGCGTTGCGCGCCTCTTCTTCCACCTGTCTCTTCGCGTACTTCTCGGCCTCTAATTTTTCTTCGTACTCCTTTTTCTCCTGCTCTATCACCTCGGCCCGTTCGGAGCGGATGCGGGATTCCACTTCGTGCTTTTCCTTCACGCGGTCACGGACATTTGCTATGAACTGCTTTATGTCGGGATCATCCACCAGCTCTATCGCCAGTTCGTATCTGCCTATCGCTTCTATATACCGGCCTTCGGCGGCAAGGCTCTCTCCTTCATCGTAAAGCCGGACTATCTCCTCCTGCTTCTCATCTCCTCCGGACTGTGTATGCGCCGTTTGGGACAAAAAAAGAAATAGGCCTAAGCCTATTAAGAAGAATAAAAAAATGCCTTTTCTCATTATATAATTACGCGCATTTATCATATTTTAGTTCCATCTCAGTTAATTTATATTAGTATACCATAATTCCCCCATTTAGCAAGCCCGGGACAGCCTCCGGCGGAGGCTGTCCCAAAAAAAGGAGGGGCAGTGGATTAGGCTCTCGCCTGATTACTTAAGGACCCCCTCCGAAAAGTAATCTTCCTCTGCCCCTAAAATTCATTCCCTTACTTTAATATTATGTCTATTTTTGCTTTTTTGTCAAGTGTTTTTGACTTTTTAATTGGTCCAGTGCATATTCTAACTAATTGCTCCGTATATAGTTGCGGCAAAGTAAAATCCTCCTTCGCCGAGGCTTCGGAGGACAAGCCCTCCTGCGCCGAGGCTTCGGAGGACAAGCCCTCCTGCGCCGAGGCTTCGGAGGACAAGCATCTCCTTCATTAAGCTGTGTAGATGGTGTAGTGTTCCGCTGTGTCAGGCGGCAATGGCGGGTGAGGCTCGTGTCTCCTTTTCCGTGACGTTGTAATTCGCTCGGCATCGACATTGCCGCTCCAGGTTATCGCGACCCTATGCGCGTAGCGAAGCGGCATCACATCTTGTGTGGCGTTATCTATCACGACGAGCCTGCCGTCCCTAATGTATCCGGTGTACCCTTCGGCACACTCCACTTTCTCCGACTCATAATCCACTACCTTCGCAATGACTTCATCCGGATTTCCATAAAGCGCAAATTCCTGGCCGTCGAGTATTGCCCTGTCCGCGTTGGAGGCATCGATACCCTCTATGGGTTGGGCATTCTCGCCGTTTCTGTCCCTGCGCAGAGCCGCGAGGCCGCCGTTGTATATATACAGAGTGCCGGCTATATGATTGCACTTAAGACCATGCGCGGCAAGTATCCTGAGGTCCTTATTCTTCCTGTATGCGGTCAGGGCGAGCCATTCCATTACGGTCCTGCCTGCCCCCCCATCCTGGCTTGAGATATTGATATTCTCCAAAAGTACCTCGCCGGGATTGTCGAGCTCACCTATAAAATAACCCACCGAAGCAAATTGGCCGGGCGAGCTCTCCTCTTCCACCACCCATTTCCATATATCCACTGTGGTATAACGGTCGGGCTCGCGGCGGATGCGCACCCTCTTTTCGCTTGCGGGATTGAACAAAGTGATATAGCGCATTTCGTCCGGGAAACGTTCAAAGTACTCGTATTCTTCCCACACGATGCCGTCGTCGTCATATACCTTTGTTATACCGTGCTCGCCTACATCCACGTTGTAAAACTCCTGCATGCGGCTGGCTTCCATGGCGGTGCCTGCGGCTTCTGTATCAAGGACGCGCTCCTCATATCCACTTGCCTCAGGGTAGATCTTGCCGCTCACAGCCTCGCCCGCCTCATCCAGCACAAGCACCGCCGGATCGCCGTTTAGGAGGGTGAGTTTGTAGGTGGCGCCGGCCTGGGTATATGTATCTACAAAACCTTGGGGTTTATCCTGCAATATGCCCTGCAGGTTAGCCGCATGATGTGCGTCTAAAGAGCGCAGGTCTGAACCATCAACATATAAGCCTCTTTGATTGATGCTCAAAAGGCTGTAGTCAATGTTGAAGCGAACCAATGTGCCGTCGACCATATCCCCGTATACTTTCGTGTAATCTTTAACAACGCCTTCATATTTACTGATGTACCAATCACCGTGCCTGTTTTGCTCATTAACAAACCCAACCAAGGTACCCCAAATATCGCTATACGCGAAAGTCACCCCGAGTCCTAAATTTGATGCAACTAAATGTTGAAAATCGGCTCTTCGATATTCAAGAACAGCATCCAGTACATCCAACACGGTTTGCTCCACCTCCACCACCCCGAAATCCCTCACAAAACCTTTTTCATCCGACAGCGCCGCAAGCGCCCGGGCCGCGGCTTCAATCTGTTCCCGCGGCGTATCCGCTGTAGCGCCGGCCAGGAAGTCTATTATAGCCTGTATGGCCTCGGGTGTGCCTATCTCCGCGAGCGCACTTAATGCAAGCGAGGGCAATTGCGGCATAGAATCATAGCGGGCCTGAAGGACATTCTTGACCCATGAAATATAATCGGGATTAGGCGACCTATGAAAGTCGCCTATTGGATAGGGCAGGAACATAAAGTCTGGGAACGTTGCATAATCAACAGAATCTATGAGGTTGCGGGTGCTTTCACTTAAAAAGGTGGCGCCTGGAGGGGTCTCTTCGAAGAGTACGTTCATCCATTCGCCAGGCACCTCTAACGTAACCTCACCACGTTGCACCATCCTATCAAATTCGGCCCTGCTTATGTGCAATTCGTACGTAGGATATGCTGTGTGACCTCTCATAGGATCCGTTGTCCACCATGTTCCTGCGGCGCTTGGATCACGCGGTTCCTCCGACCGTACCGACCTGAACAACACTATAGTCTCTTCTGCCTTTGCTTGTAGCTCTTCCGGACTTAGGCTAATCTCCTCTATTTCCGTATCCTCCGCCGCAATCGCGAGCGCCTCGGCTGTGCCGGT
>Ga0272442_10001432_pt1 | contig 36432 bp, 33 predicted proteins | sample SSMForm2O_FD_200262 | JGI IMG/M metagenome (GOLD analysis project Ga0272442, IMG submission 200262) | Marine sediment archaeal communities from Little Sippewissett salt marsh, Falmouth, MA, United States - SSM-Form-2O | ecosystem: Environmental > Aquatic > Marine > Wetlands > Sediment ... | reverse complement strand
CCCCCCCCCCAGGGAGGGCTCTGAAGAGAGATATAAGCCATTTCATCTGCCTATACATATCCTGTAATGCACTATCCCTGATACGGGTAGTCGCCAGGGACACAACGTCTCCTCACCTTGCTCTCAATGCCGGTCGGCGTGTGTTTGAAAATGAGCGTTTTCCCGACGAATATGAGCGTGCCGACCGGCCCTGAGTGATGTTATCCACGCATGGCGGATATGGTTATTTCAAAAGTTCCCGCGAAATTACCAGCTTCATGATCTGGTTTGTGCCTTCGTAGATCTGGGTGATCTTGGCATCGCGCATCATGCGCTCGAACGGGTACTCTTTCATGTAGCCATAACCGCCGGCAATCTGGAGGGCATCGGTCGTAACCTTCATCGCTACATTCGATGCGACCAGTTTCGATGCCGCCGAAAGATAGCTCTTGTTCTGATTGTTATCATCGATCAGCTGCGCTGCCTGGTACACAAGAGTCCGCGCCGCCTCGACTTCGGCAGCCATGTCCGCCAGCATCCAGCTGATACCCTGGAAATTACCGATGGGCCGGCCGAACTGGACTCGTTCCTTGGCATACTTAATTGCCAGCTCCAAGGCCCCGCGGGCCACGCCACATGCCTGGGCACCGATAACAGGCCGTGACGTATCAAGCGTTTTCATGGCATAAATGAAGCCCTTGCCCGGCTGACCGATCAGGTTCTCTTCCGGCACCTCCACATCTTCGAACAGGAGTTCACCCGTGGGAGATCCCTTGATGCCCATTTTGTGCTCCACCTTGGCAACGGAAAATCCGGGAGCGTTCGTCGGCACAGCAAAGGCACTGATGCCCTTGACCCCCTGTGACGGATCGGTCATGGCAAACAAGGTGATGATATTCGCAACAGGGCCATTGGTGATGAAGCATTTATTTCCATTGATAATGTACTTATCGCCCTTTTTCACGGCCCGTGAACCCATGGCACCCGAATCGGACCCGGCACCCGGCTCCGTGAGTCCATAAGAAATGATGACATCACCGTTGGAAACGATGGGACCGTATTTTGCTTTCTGTTCCTCTGTACCGCCAATCAGTATCGGCTCCCAGCCCAGCGACTGGCCCTGTACGATAAGCGACGAACTGACGCACGCCACGGCAATTTCTTCAACGGCCAGACAGGTGAAGATGTGCCCCTGGTTCGTGCCGCTATACTCTTCGGGTACACTGAGACCCAGCAGTCCCATCTCCTGAAAGATTTCTTTCAGATCCCAGGGGAATTCCCCCTTTTCATCAATCTCTGCGGCCCGCGGCGCCACTTTGTCGGCTACCATTTTCCTCAACTGATCCACAAACATCTTCTGATCTTCGTTATTTAACAGATACATGGTTCTCCTTTATTTCCTGATTACTTTTTTTGCCGGGTCCGATCATCCGATTTATGCGATCGTGACCACGCGCGCCGGCTGCGAGAGCATGCCGGCAAGCCTATAAAATCATGTTGCTATTTTCACCGCCCTATGGGTGGGGAATTTTCCATCATGTCTATTTCATCTGCGCTTCATCATCAGCGTTTTATAGCCCGATTGAACGACGCTATCATCCTGATTCAACAGTTCGAGGTACAGCTTGATGACACCACGATCCTGTTTGGATTTGCTCGCCTTCTTTTCGGCCACCCTGGCCTTGACTCGAATGGTGTCGCCGAAAAATATGGGCGCTGTAAATTTCCATTGGTCCATATCGAGAAATGCGATGGCAGCACCGTCCAGGTATCCGGTCCTGAACAGAAGGCCGTGGGATATGGACAACCCTAAAAGGCCATGAGCAATTCTCCGACCGAACTGGTTATGCTTCGTGACTTCCGCACTGGTATGCAGTTCATTGTAATCGCCCGTCATGGCCGCAAACATGGTGACATCCGTTTCCGTGATCGTCCGGGTCCGAGTTTCAAACTCTTCCCCTTGGATCCATTCATCAAAATACTTTCCACTCATGTCCTCAGTTCCTTATTCAATCAATATACGGGGCCAGATCCGGTGACTGATCGACAGTCCATTCTTAACCGACCCCAAGGAGCCGTTTCTGCAGGTCTTCATCTTCCTTCAGTGCCGTGGGACTGCCTTCATAGATGACCTGTCCCATCTCGAGCACATAGCATACATCCAAAAAATCGAGCACCTGTGGCGAAAACTGCTCGACGACAATCATGCTAATATTGTGCTCTTCCCTGATTTTGATGATCATCTGCATCAGATGATCGGCAATCAGGGGCGCCAGCCCTTCAGTCGGTTCGTCCAGCAGGATGAGATCGGGATCGCCCATCATGGTGCGGGCAACGGTCAACATCTGTTGCTCTCCACCACTCATTTCGCACCCCAGATTGTTTTCGAGGCTCTCGAGCTTCGGGAAATATGTGTAGACCTCTTCCAGATCCCACTTCGAGGTGGCCCGCTTTGCTTTTCTGCCGACGATCAGATTCTGCCGTACCGTCAGGTTTGGAAAGATTTTTCTGTCTTCAGGCACAAAGCCGATGCCCTTGTTCGCGATAGTAAAGGCAGGCAGCTCGGAAATATTTTCGCCCTTATAGGTAATCTCACCGTCATACCGGGGAGGTGTCAGTCCCATGATGCTTCTGAGTGCTGAGGTTTTCCCGGCACCGTTACGCCCGAACAGGCCGACCACCTGTCCCTCTTCGACTTTCAGGTTGATGTCAAACAGGATATGGGCATCACCGTAAAAACTATTAATATTCTTAAGCTGCAGCATTGGACCTCTCTCCTAGATACGCATTTTGTACTTGTTCGTTGTTGGCAATTTCTTCCTTGGTTCCCAGGGCAAGCACGGCTCCCTGGTTTAGAACCAGAATCTTGTCCGAAATGGTGAAGACAGCGTCCATGTCATGTTCAACAATGATGAGTTTCATATCCTTTTTGAAATCTTCCGTAATCAGCTCAATGATCCTGACCCGTTCGCCCTTTGCCAGACCGCTCATGGGTTCATCGAGGAGCAGTACATCCGGTTCGACGGTGAGTGACATGGCAAGATCCAGAATCTTTCTGTCGCCATGCGAAATGGCGGTCACCACCTGATCCCTGATATCGACAAGATGGACCCGCTCCAGGATCTCCATGGCCTTGTCCCGTATGAGCCTGTTATTCAGGAAATTTGAAAAGAGTTTTCCCTTGAATCCCAGATTGCTCTGGACCCCGATACGAACGTTATCGAGAACCGTCATTTCTTCGAAAAGACTGACTACCTGAAAGGACCGGGATATTTTGTGCCTGATAATCTGTTCCGGCTCCAACCCGGTGATATCTTTGCCGTGATAGATAATAGTACCATCATCCGGTTTATGGAACCCTGTCAGCAAGTTGAAAAACGTCGTTTTCCCCGCTCCGTTCGGCCCGATGATTGAAAGAATGCCCTCTTCTTCTATTTCAAGGCTCACATGATCAGTTGCCACCAGCGAGCCGAAGCGTTTCGTCAAGTCTTTGATAGAAAACAGCGACATCTTTTTTATCCTCTCATTTTTAAAATATTACCTCAGCTGAATGACTGAACTGCCGAACATCATCCAACTGCTTATTTACTTTTGAACATCCCCAACAGCCCTGTCGGGAACGCAAGAATGATAATCACAAATGACAGCCCGTACAGAAGTGCCCAGTGGTCCCAAAACGAACTTATGAGCTCTTTCATCAGCAGGAATATGACGCTGCCAACGATGGGCCCGTAAAAGCTCACCGTACCACCGCCCAGCAGTGTCGCGATGACCACATCACCGGACTTGGTCCAGTCGAGAATATCCGCAAATGCAGACTGGGTCAGGAAGCAATAGAGCCCGCCTGCCAGACCTGCAAAAAGGCCGGAGATGAGGTAGACGACAAATTTGTAGTTGCCTGTCGTGTAGCCGAGATACTGCGCACGAACCGGATTCTGGCGAATGGCCTTTAACGACATCCCGAAGGATGAGTTGGCAATGATACGAATCACGATGGCACAGACGGCAAACACCACGAACACCAGGTAGTAAAACGTAATGGGATCATGGATGTCGAGACCCAGGAAGGTTGTCCGCGAAATTCCCATGAGTCCCGATTCGCCGCCAGTCACGGCGTCCCAGCGCCAGCAGATACCGAAGAGCACCTGGGTGAAGACCACTGTCAGCAGGGCGAAATACACCCCCTTTTTATTCCTGATCACATAGCCCAGTACGGCGGCGAAAACAGCCCCTGTCAGGGCGCCAATGACGACGGGTATCAAAAAGCCTCCCTTATTGAACAGGTGCAGAAACGCAATGGCCGCACCATAAGATCCGACGCCATAGAAGGCACCATGCCCGAATGAGGGCAAACCGGTGTATCCGAGACACAGGTTAAAACTCAGCGTAAAGATAAACCACAGTAAGAGTTCCGTCCCCAGCGAGGTGAAGTTGCCGATATACGGCAAGACGGGGTAAAGAAGAAATATCAGGAAAATCCATAGATATGGATCTTTAATAAGCTTATTGTTCATTAGAAGCCGACCTCCAATTCCTTGTTGTCGGGGGCATTGTGTGTTGATGGCAACGTTATGCCTCTTCAGTCATTACTAGTCATTGATGTTCTGTTCGCCAAATAGTCCCCGCGGCCAGAAATAAATGATCACACCCAGCAGCACATAGGGAATAATGTCGACAAAACGTGGAAACACCAGCGTTGCCAGTGCCGAAGACAGCCCCACGAGCAGCCCGCCGACAATGGTTCCGGGAATACTCCCCAGACCTCCCATAAGCACGATGAGAAACGACGGCATGAGCACCGCAGACCCCATGCCTGATTTGATGCTCCAGATCGGAGCGGCCAGGATCCCCGAAAGCCCTGCCAGGGCAGTACCTAAAATAAATACGGTGGTTCTCAGTTTCGGCAGGTTGTGTCCCAGGGCCCCAACCATCTCACTATCGAACATTCCCGCCTTCACAATGGCGCCGAATTTGGTTTTACTGATGAGAAGCCATGTACCGCCGACCATCACGGCAGCGAAAACGGCAATGAATAAACGGTACTTGGAATAGACGAAGTCTCCCCAGATGATACAGCCGCTGGCAAACGACGGTGCACTGACGTTGTGGGCCGCCGGTCCGAAAATCATACGTATGAGCTCTTCAAGGGCTATGGAAAAGCCCAGGGTAATGAGGAGACCGAACAGCGGGTCGAGCCCGTAGACGCGTCGTATGAGGACACGCTCGATCACAAAACCGATTATTGCGACGAGCAACGGCACCACCACCACCGCCGGCCAGAATCCGATGATATCCTTCAGCAGCCAGAAAAAATAGGCACCGAAGGCAAACATGACACCGTGACAGAAATTAATCACCCCGGATAGTCCCAGCACCAGACTAAATCCGAGTGCCACCGCAGAATATACCAGTCCGAGGACAAGACCGTTCAGAATAATAGATAAAATCAAAACACTATTCATAAGTTAACCTCTGTATAAGGCACTCATTAATGAGTGAGGGCGAGCCACCTCACGCCTGCGCGGGACGGCCCGCCCTTGAAAACGAACACTTATTTTTTACAGCTTACATCAACCGGATTTTCTGCCTTGGTCCGTGCGACATCCGCTGCCGGCACCACCGCCTTGACATCCATGATGTCTGTTCCATCGGCCGTGGAATTTGCCTTACCCAGCACGACCGACGTCAGGAACTGATGATCCCATGGCCGCACGTATGTGGGAGCTGCACGCATATTATCTTTAATAGTCAAACCTTCCATGGCACAGATGACTTTTTCCACATCATCAGCCGTGCCCGCTTTTTTGATTGCCTCGAGGAGAACCTTCATGGAGAGCCATCCGTTGTAGCTGCCGTTATCAAGTACCGGACAGGCTGCGGCAGGATATTTCTTTGCGAATTTTTCGGTCCATGCACGGGTCTCCGGCGTCTCATTCCAGTACACCTCGGTCATGAAGTAGGGTTGCCGTTCTTTCTTATCCAGCGGCCACATGTCGACATACTCCATCAATGTGTACCACACCTTCATTTTGTCGTAGATTTTGTATTCGGCAAGCTGTTTCATAAGGGCCACATTGTCGAAACCGGCACAGGTAATAACCAGCACATCAGCCCCGGAATTTCTTACCTGCAGCAGCTGAGAGCTGAAATCACGTGTTCCCAGGGGTACCTTGATTTCGCCGACTTCCTTACAGCCCAGCGCCTTCATCGAGTTTCTGGCCCATCTGGTTCCCGAATGTCCCCAGGAATAATCGTGCGTAATGAAGAACCATTTTTTACCCAGGTTATCTGCGACATACTGGGCGCCGCCGCGGACGAGTATCGCCATGCTGGGTGCGGAACGGAATACGTTATGGCGTGCGTGTTTACCGGTGAGTGTATCCGAATTTCCATTGGTTGCGATATACAGCGCATCTTTTTCTTCGGCAACGGCACCAATGGCGGTCGCCACGGAACTGCTCACCGCACCCATCAGGTACTTCACACCGTCAACTTCAATGAGGCGACGGGCACGCCGGGCGGCTGCATCGGGGTTCGTCTCCGAATCCGCCGTAATCAGGGTGACGGGTCGTCCCAGAATCTCTCCGCCATACTCATCCAGTGCCATCTGCATACCGGCTCTTTCGAGTGCGCCGTGATCGCCATAGTTGCCGGACACAGGACTAACGAGTCCGATGCGGATAGGATCTGCGGCCAGGGCCGGAGTGGCAAGCATACCGACAAAAATTAAGGTGATCAGTACAAATAACGATCTGCGTCTTATTGTCATACCAGTTCCTCCTGTATGGATTTTTAAGACTGACTCTCTTGATTGATGAATCCTCACATTTACTTAGTGCAGGAAGGAGATGTCCTTCCCACCTTTTACCTCTCGCGTATCTTCAAGGGTCCGGTCTATCTCTGCCGACCCTGCGTAAATACCGACAGTGAATCGCGGGAGTTACCGGAGTGTCGCACTTCATCTCCGCTGCGTCGTACGTTCACACCAGCCATGTTCTGCAATATTAATACCATGTGATAAAAAGAACGACAGACGGCGAACATACAGGAGCAACACGCAAGGTATCCTTTCGGCGGAGAAACGGAATCTACGAGTAAATTCAAAGCAGTATGATTAATTAAATGCCCTTCCTGCCCATACGGTCACGAGCGGTCACGTGCACCGGACAAACGTTTCCTGGTTCGAGGGTACGGTGTCGCGGTGTGAGGACCCGCACCGCGTGTCCGCCTGCCGCGGGTTGATCCGGTTCCCCTGCATTAGCCCTGTGGCAGGCGTGCATTTCCGGGGAATTGCAGGCATCCGGTATAAAATTTTATTTATGCACCATTTGGTATATCTGCCACGCGCTAGTCAGAACAATTTCTATAAATTACACCACGGAGCACGGAAATACCCCGGGCATGGTGCAATAATGCACCGATTCGTTTTACCTGCCTCGTCTCTCGGAAACCCCGTATATCGCGAACCTGCCTCACGATCACGGCATCGGCATATGGGCGGTGCATAAAATCACCACATTGCGGCGATTGCATATATATTATATAAAACCAAATAGTTATGCTCTCCAAGGGCCTCATAATCATGCAATCGTGCATTATTTTCAGGCTATTTTGCATAGAGACGAGGTACAATTATTTTTCGTACGCCACATTCGCCTGAGCAGCAATCTTCTCCCACAACTGCGGGCTGTCGTTCTGCGCAAAAGGGATTTTTTTATTTGCCTTAAGGCTGCGACAGTGCATAGGGTATGCATAGTGTGTTGTGTGGCATTGTCGGTGCCACAACAGGGCACCTACCGCCCAAATTAATGAGAGAGGTGAGTTTGAAAATGTCGTACAATTTTTTACTGCTGGAAAAAGAAGATGGAATCGGAACTCTGTCAATCAATCGCCCCAAGGCTCTCAATGCTCTGAACATAGACGTCATGAAAGAACTCAAAGATGCAACGGAGACCATCGCATCTGACGACGAAATTCAGGTGCTTATTATCACGGGTGCAGGTGATAAATCATTCGTCGCTGGCGCCGACATCAAATTCATGCAGGATCTCCAGCCCGTCGCAGGAAGGGCGTGGGGTATGATGGGACAGCAGGTGTTCCGCGCAATCGAACTCCTGGAAAAACCGGTGATTGCGGCCGTCAATGGATTCTGTCTCGGCGGCGGGTGCGAACTTGCCATGGCAGCTGATATCCGGTTGGCGTCAGACCAGGCAAAGTTCGGCCAGCCTGAGGTCGGCCTTGGCATCACACCCGGACACGCTGGAACACAGCGCCTTCCCAGGCTTGTCGGTGAAGGACGTGCACTGGAGCTTATTCTTACGGGAGGCATGATCGATGCCCAGGAAGCATACCGCATCGGTCTTGTCAACCATGTCTACCCGGCCGATGAGCTCATGGATGCATGCAAAAAAATGGCACAAAAAATCAAGAAAAACGCTCCCATAGCAATCCGCTATTCCAAGGTAGCGATTGTCAGGGGAATGCAGGCAGATATCGACACGGCAACGGCGATCGAAGCAGATCTCTTCGGTCTGTGCTTCTCCACCGCAGATCAGAAAGAAGGAATGGCAGCCTTTGTCAACAAGGAAAAGGCGATCTTCAAAGGAAAGTAACAACCAGCCCAATTAGTAGCCGTGCAGGGGAGCGTCGCTCCGGTGCCGCTTCCCTGTCGCAGATTATCTTCCTTCACAATCTTCCGCACGTGTCCGCACAGCGCGCCACATCATCACATGCATTGTCGCTTTACTTTTAAGGCAACGCATCGCGGCGTCTGCCGCACACCGGCGGATGAAGCAATCGGACGCTATTCTGCCGAACTCATCAAAGACGGGGACTGCCTACAGCTCGGTATCGGCGCCGTGCCCGATTCCGTGCGCAGCTTTTTGAAAGGCACAACCGACCTGGGAATCCACACCGAAATGTTTTCTGACGGTGTCGTCGATCTTGTCAACCGTGACATGATCACCGGTGCCAGAAAAAATTTTGACAGCGGCATGGGAGGACAGGCGGATTTCGTGCACGGTGTCTCATGCTCACGAGGCGGACGATCCACTCCGGCCTTCCATTCAACCGCCGTAGACGGCACCGTGTCGAGAATTGCACCGCATCTGGATGCAGGGACTACGGTATGCACGAACCGAGCGGACGTGCACTGCATCGTGACCGAAGATCCGATGGCCGGCCTGGGATCGCCTGCTTCCCGCCGATATACGGCAACGGTGGTGCAATTATGCATTGATTGTGGATGCCTGCGACCAGCGCGTCGGCCTGCACAAGGCAGCCATCTGCGGCGGTGACGGCACAAAAGATGGTGCACTTATGCACCACTCGTTGCGGGCATATATGGTCAGTGATTATAAGATGATATGTGTGTCCATACCCTCGCAGACATTGCTGATCTGCACTTTCAATCATTCGTCATACGGTCGATGTGGTGCAAAACTACCAGCGCACCTGTACCATGGCACATGAATGGTGATAACAACGCCTTCAAATGATCTGTGCCGATCAGGTGCCGGTGGAAGGTAGCGTCCGATATCTTTTCAGTTTACGTGCTATGGTAGAGTGATCGACTCCTAATGCCACGGCGGCCTTACGGGCACTCCCGTACATCTGAATGGCCTTTTGTATGATGGATACCTCTTCCCGTGCCAGATGGTCCTTCAGGGTCAGGCCCGGCTCTATGTCGATGCCGCGGCGCTTGCCACTTAACTCTGGTGGCAGATCCTGCGTTCCAATCTGTCTGTTGACGGTGACAACCACCAGCCGCTCGATCGCATTTGCCAGTTCCCGCACATTCCCCGGCCATACATAGGCAAGCAGCATATCCATGACGTCGTTGGTGATGGTTTTTTTCTTATTATATTTCTTGTTGAAATAATTGACAAAAAAAGTAACAAGGTAGGGAATGTCTTCCTTTCTTTCCCTCAGAGGAGGGATATTGACCGATACGACATTCATACGATAATACAAATCGGCGCGGAATGTGCCCTCGGCAACCATATCCTTTAAATCCTGATTGGAGGCACAGACCACGCGCACGTCCACCTTTTTGGGAACGGTACTTCCGACGCGGGTGATTTCAAAATTCTGCAGCACACGCAACAGCTTCGGCTGCAGCGACAGAGGCATGGATTCCACCTCGTCCAGGAATATTGTACCGCCGTCCGCCACCTCAAAAAGACCGATCTTGCCCTCTTTCCGGGCCCCCGTAAATGCCCCGCTTTCGTACCCGAACAATTCGCTTTCCAGGAGCGTCTCGGGGATGGCGCCACAATTGATTTTTACAAACAAACCCTTGTTATACCGGAGCGACCGTTTGTGCACTTCTTCCGCGAGCCGATCCTTCCCGACACCCGTTTCTCCGAAAAACATGACGGTTGCATCCGTTTTACTCACCCGCTCCACCAGTTCACACACGTCCCGCATCGCCTTGGACACCACCACGAAATCTCTTCCGAAGAGCGCGGACTGCTGCATACTTCGCAACTTTTCTTTGTATGCTTTGGCCATTTCCAGCGAATCTTCCAGACGTTGATGCAAGCGCATCAGTTCGGTCATGTCGCGATCGTTGGTAACGACCATGATGATATTCCCCTCATCATCAAAAATTGGGTTGCCGGTGGCCAGTATCTCCTTTCCCGATCTGAGTCGCTGCCTGACAGTCTGGCGCGTGTTCGTCTCCAGGACCTTTAACGTAACACTTTCGTTAAAAAATTCTTCCTGCACCAGTTCGCGCATGTTACGTCCGACCACCTCCTGTCGTGTAATGCCGGTAATCTTTTCGTACGCCGAATTCACCATGATGGTGTTTGCGTCACCATCGGTTACATAAATGCCGTCATACGAGGATTCTATCACGGCCTCTACTCGTCTGAGAAGCTCTTGCTCCTTCTTGAGCCGTAGAATCGTATTTTCATATTCTGTCATATAGTGGAAAGAACTCATGGCACCGATCACCGTCCCGTCACGCAGCAATGGCACGCGGTTGCACAGCATGGTCGTCTCGTGAAATTCGACATAGACCCCCATTTGTGAAGTCCCGGTGTCGATGACCCGTTTGATATCCGGCCAGTCCTTCTCATTGATTCTGGTGCAATGCACCAGACCCACCGTATCATCAAGCATCAGGATGGATTTTGCCATGTCATTGGCAAAGATCAGATAACCGTCGACATCATAGATCACAATAGCAAGAAAGAAGTTGTCCAGCACTTCCCGATAAATATCCGAATTATAAATCAGTGATCCTTCATACTGTGTGTACCGATTGAACATGAAACACCTCAAGCATCTGTTTTTATTCATATCCCGGGCTTTGCAGTGATCCTTCGCACCCGGGTGGCAATAGAACGGATCTGCGCAAAGAGCAGGCGGCACTACTTTAGTTGCGCTGGAATACAGTCACGCGGTGTCGAAACTCATCGCCACGCAACTGCCAGATTATGATGCATATTATGTGCCATTACATGTATCCGAGAGGGATGACACCGATCGGAATTCACCACTCCTTTGGAGGGGTAATGTTGACCCTCAGACACCTATACTCGCACGGGTTTTGAGTAGTCCCGCGGAGCCGGCCGACATCTCTCTGTACCCAATCATGCGATGTCTGTGTCTGCCCCTGTGCGTTGGCCCGGTACCCGGGATTGCATGCAGTCGCGAGCCTGCGGCCGGAGACATACCAGAAGCATGGTACACAGGTCAGACAATCGGCGGGATCTTCCGCACGGACGTGGTTTGTATGGAAGTGGATGGTGTTAAATTGGAGCATGATCGGGGTGGGTGACGTCGTCACGATACGATATTGCCGGGCAGTGGAACCAGACCAGCACTACTTCACGATGCCCAGCGCGCGTGCCTTGTCGTAGATTTCGGCCGCCAGCTCCTCGTGGCCTGCGGAGCGCAGCACATCGCTGAGGGCCACATAATAAAAATGATTGAGGGGATCGGCATCGATCGCCTTGGCAAACATGGCCGCGGCACGTGCCCGATCACCGGCCCGGGCAAATACGTGGGCAAGTCGATTGTAATATGCACCGGCGGCCCCCGTATCGATTTCTATTGCCGTTTCATAGGCCTCCCGGGCATCGTCCGGTTTTCCCTGCGAGACGAGGATATCACCGAGGATACAGTACAAGAGCGGCCGTGCGGCATCTCTGTCGACGGCACGTCGAATGGCCCCTTCCGCCTTCTCATGCCGGCCGGCCTCGCTATACGCGCCGGCAAGACGGCTGTAGAATACCGCTGCCTCGGGCGGATCAATGGCAATGGCCTTTTCGTAGGCCTCGTCGGCATGCTCATGCCGTCCGGCGGCGACATAGGCGTTGCCGAGCAGACAAAAATATGCCGCCGAATCGGACTCCCTGCGGCTGAGTCGTTCAAAGACTTCTACCGCCCGGTCGACCCTGCCGGCCCGCAGGCATGCATTTCCAAGGGTTTCGAGAAGGGCCGGATCATTCGGCTGCGCACCGACCGCCTTCTCGCACAATGCAACGAGCTTCTCATAGTCGCCTTTTTCTCTGAATAACCTGACCAGCTCGTCGTAGGCGAACCCGGTAAAGATTTTGCGTGCGAGTTCCCTTTCCAGCAACATTTCGAAACAGTTTATCGCGTCCTCGTTCCGCCCGCTGTCGCGATATGCCCAGGCAAGCGAAAATACCAACGAATCATCATCGGGCCGGGTGGCGATAAGCTTTTGGTATATTTCGATTGCCTCTTCATAACGGCCATCCCGTACGCATCCATCGGCAAGGTCGTAAAATTCATCGGAGCCGGTTTTGGTAGTCATAATGCTGTGCCCTTTCATTCAGACATACTTATACGGCATATCATATGTCTCACCTGGTTTGTCAATGGAATATTCGCGCCATGATATCGCCCGGCTGCGAGTAGTGTCAAATATGGTCTTGGAACGGAAGGAAATCTTTGATATACTTCGCAACGAGGCGGCTGATAAGAGTTTATGATTGGAGAGCACTCTCTTATCAGCCGCCCCACCATGGAAAGATCAGCGAAGGAATACACTGATATGTTGATATAAGCATATCATTTTCCGTTTGTCAACCCTTCTTTTGTGTCTCCCTGCTTTTTTCGGCCTCCCGCGGCAGACAATTTCTCAGACGAGACGCGAATCAAGGGGATCGATGCCGGCAAGAATGGTCCGTATCGAGTCATGCAGGTACCCGTTGGATGCCAGGATCGAGGGTGCGTTCAGCGAATACGGTTGGCCCGACAGGTTGGTCACGCGGCCACCCGCCTCCTCCACCAGGAGCCAGCCGGCCGCCGTATCCCAGGGGCGCAGCTTGAGTTCCCAGAAGCCGTCAAAACGTCCGGCCGCGACGTAGGCCAGATCTATGGCGGCAGACCCGGCTCGCCGGATCGCCTGGGCCTTGAGTGCCATGCCGTTGAAATAGTTAATGTTATTATCAGGCTTTTCTCTGATATCATAGGGAAACCCCGTCGCCAGGAGACCCCGCGCGATATCTTCCGTCGGTGAGATGGAAATAACATCATCGTTCAGAAAGGCGCCACCCCCCCGTTCGGCCAGAAAGAGTTCATCCAGCATGGGATCGTACACGGCACCAATTACCACCGCGCCTTTCAATTCCAGGGCAATGGACACGCAAAATACGGGAAACCCGTGGGCATAATTCGTGGTACCGTCGAGAGGATCGATGATCCACCGATAGTCAGCGCCCGTGCTCGTTCCAGCGGATTCTTCGGCCAGAATATCGTGATGTGGGTATGCATGTCTGATTCTGGCGATGAGCAGTTCTTCAGACATCCTGTCGGCCTCTGTAACGAGGTCGATTTCCCCCTTGTAATCGATTGTGTGCGTTCCATGAAATCTCTGTTTGAGCAGCGCGCCCGCCTCACGAGCGATGGCTGCCGTAAATTCCCCGTAATCGGACATTCGGGATACCTCCTCGTTGTCAGTTCTGGAGCGACTGTACACCAGTTTGTCACCGGCACCAAGCAAAAACGCACGGCATGCCATCCCGCAGTATGCAACTTTGTTACCGTGGCGTATACCCAACTTTTTATTGCACCCTGCAAAAATAAGTGTTAAATGGTACAAAATTTTAAGTAGTTTCATTTCATTATCATGGATACTGAAAAACAGAACACACACACAGAACAGCGCGAAATCGATTTGAAGACACTGCGCGAAGCGAAGGGGTTGACCCTGCAAGACATCGCCCGCGAGACACGCATCAGCCTGTCGGTACTTGAAGCAATCGAGGAAAAGCGCTTTCGAGAGCTCCCCGAACCGGTCTATACCAGGGCATTCATCAAATCATATGCGACTGCGATGGACATCGATGAACACGATATCCTTTCACTCTACGACAGCTACGTGGAAGAAATCGAATCGAAGATGCAGGAAGCCGTCGAGGCGGACAGGGAACGAACCTCTTCATCTCGCAAGAGGGTCATCACGTCGCTTGTCATCGGTGTCGTAGTGCTGGCGGCACTTTTTATCTTTTTTTTGAACTCCGGCCCCGATGGCGACACGCCCACGGTCGCCCCCATGACAAAACAGGAACCACCTGCAACACCGGCGCCCGCACCCGAGATGTCGACCGCAAAGACTGACACACCGTCAGCCAAGGCAGAAACACCTCCCGCGTCTCCGGCGCCTGCGTCCCAGCGTGCGGCAACACCTCCCATACAGGAGGAACCCGTCGAGAACACGCAACCCGAGGGCATCCTACCGGGCACGCACGAGAAATCCTTACCAACTCAGGCAACACCGGCAACGGAGGAGAGGCCCACGGTTGAGGTGCAGGTTATAGAAGACACACCGGATGAAACCCGAACAGAACCATATGTCCTTGAAATCGAAGGCACTGAGCTTTCGTGGATGAAAATCACGGAAGATGCGAATGAGCCCTACGAAATAATGTTGCGCCCGGGACGGAAAATTACACGAACGGCAACGAAAAAGTTTACCCTGCACATCGGTAACGCCGGCGGCGTGCTGATTACGTTTCAGGGTAAAGCGCTGGGTGCCCCGGGAAAGCATGGCCAAGTCGTCCACCTCGTCCTGCCCGCACAGGACGGAAACGATTGACAAAGATTCCCTAATGGTCTAGTTTACTAAGAAAGTACGAATCCTTAGGCAAAAGAGGTGAAAGACAATATGTTCGGTATAGGAATGCCTGAATTACTCATCATCCTTGTAATAATCCTGATCATTTTCGGAGCGGGGAAGCTACCTGAAATCGGCTCCGCAGTCGGAAAAGGAATTAAAAACTTCAAGAAATCCTTCCAGGATCAGGAGACACTCGATAACCAGCAAGATCAGAAAAAAATTGAAGACAATGACAAGTGACCGTTAAAAGGGCACGTCATCGTCGGTCATCTGCGGGCCGTTGTAGGATGATACTCTGTTATTCGAGTCTCCGAACTGGCTGGAATCCTGTCCTTTCGGCTCGAGCATCTGCATATTCGAGGCAATAATTTCAGTCGTATAGCGCTTATTCCCGTCCCGGTCGTCCCATGCTCGGGTCTGAAGCCGACCTTCAATATATACCAGGCGGCCCTTTGCCAGATAATTCCCACAGATCTCGGCCAGTTTTCCAAAGCTCACCACCCTGTGCCATTCCGTCCGCTGCGTTCTCTCGCCGTTTTTATCGGTCCATTGCTCGGTAGTGGCAATCCTGAAATTCGTTACCATGGCCCCGTCCTGTGTATAACGGACTTCGGGGTCCGCACCTAACCGCCCGACCAGTATTACTTTGTTGACCATTATGCCCCCTTGTTGTAGTTGAATTGTAAGCGTTCCGATAATACACAACTTCACCAGTCTTGGCAAATATTATCCGTACGATCTCCCCCCGGTGGATATTCCTCCCCGTGTGCCAGTGCGTGCATGTCGTGCCGTGTGTTACCGGCAGATTCAATATTGACTTCACTGGTAATATCAAGTACAACACAGCTAAAATAAGTAGCGATATTGGTAGGGTAATGGCACAAAAGATTACTGTTCGTTCCGTGATGGTTTTTATCCTCGATATCTTGGCAACCGCGTTTTTCGCGACCATGGTGTTGGTTATTTCTCCCTTTTCAACCCGGGGAGAAAACACGATGCACAAGATCGCGGCCATGTGGGGCAGGACTGTGCTCTTCTTATCAGGCGTCAGGGTAGAGGTGTCGGGGCAGGAGAACCTCCCGGCCAACCAACCGGTTATTTTCATGGCCAACCACCAGAGCAACTTCGATATCTTAGCCGTTCTCGGATATATCCCGGTCCAGTTCCGTTGGATTTCCAAAAAGGAGGTTTTTCGCACACCCTTAATGGGACCGGCCATGAAACGGGCCGGATATATATCCATCGACAGGGGAAACCGGCCGCGCGCCATCGAAAGTCTTGACGAGGCAGCCCGTACCATCCGGCACGGGAAATCGGTGATGACCTTCCCCGAAGGAACACGCAGCATGGATGGGGCAATTCACCCCTTTAAAAAGGGGTTATTTTATCTTGCCCTCAAAGCGGGGGTACCGATCATGCCGGTCTCCATCGTCGGCAGCCGGCCGATCATGCCAAAAAAATCGTTGACGATTACCCCGGGGAAAATATCGTTGATTATTGCCAAGCCGGTTGACGTCAGCTCATATTCCCTCCGAAATCGCGATGATCTGATGCAGACGGTGCATGACATCATATCGGACAATTTTTATCGCAGCAGTTCTCATGAGAGAGGTACGGAACCCCGTTGAGTGTATGGGAAGCAATAATACTCGGAATCATTCAGGGCTTAACTGAATTCCTGCCGGTCAGCAGCTCGGGACATCTTGTCATCGCGCAGGGATTCCTGCCGGGGTTCCAGCAGCAAGGTGTGCTTTTCGACGTGATGCTTCATATCGGTACACTCCTGGCGGTGGTCTTTTTCCTGTGGCAGGAGATTGTTGACATCCTCAAAGCCCTCGCGCCGCGCACTCAGGCGGCTGTCGCACACGGTCACAACGACAATATCTCCGTCAGGAGACGCATTGCCCTGTATATTATCATCGGCACCATCGTAACGGGTACGATCGGGATTCTGTGCAAGGATGTCATCCATCATCTCTTCGAATCGGTCGAGATCGCGGGGGCAATGTTGCTGGTCACGGGAATTCTGTTGTTTGCGGCCGAACGAATGCCACATGCCACTCGCACCGAGAAGGAGATGACTGCTGTCGACGCCCTTGTCATCGGGCTGGCCCAAGCATGTGCGCTCATGCCGGGGATATCACGATCCGGCGCGACGATTGCCTTCGGTCTGTTCCGACACATCGATGGCGAAACCGCCGCCAGGTTCTCGTTTCTCCTCTCCATACCGGCCATTCTGGGCGCCACGGTGTTGGAGATCGGGTATGTGCAAACCGTCTCGCTCCACGAAATACTCGTGTACGGTGTGGGCATGCTTACGGCCGCCGTGGTCGGGTTCGGGGCGCTCAGGCTGCTTTTTATTATCATCAAGAAAAGAGAACTTCGATTCTTCGCCTATTATTGCTGGTGTGTCGGTATCGTCACACTGCTCATTAAGGCCGTGTAGTGAGATCATGAAAAAAGAAACAAAACACAAGGATACAACACACAGACACAAGAGAACGAAGGAAATCGCCGGAGTTGTACTGCTCGCCCTTGCGCTCCTGCTTTTGCTGTGTCTGTTTTCATACAACCCGGCAGATCCGTCGTTTACACATTACGTCGGCGGGACAGGGCATATTAAAAACCTTGGCGGCATTGTGGGCGCCTACTCGGCAGACAGCCTCCTGAAGATGCTGGGTCTCAGCACATTCTGGATTCCCGTGGTATTCATCCTCATCTCGGTGAAGCTGCTCCTCGATAAGGCGCTGCGCGTGACACCCGCATCGCTGCTCGGCTTCATTTGCCTGGTCTTTTCATCGGCGGCGCTCTTGGCGTCACATGTCCGCACCGTGACCCTGTATGGCACGACACTCAATCCGGGCGGCCTGCTGGGACGGGTGTCGGCAGACCTGATGCATTCCTATTTCAACCATATCGGCACGTATCTTTTGCTGACGGTGATCTTCATCATCTCAATTATGATCACCATCGACGTGTCACTGGTCGCCTTCATCCGAAAATCCCTCGTGGTACTGAACACCGTGCTGCGGAAATCATACGACTTCATCGTCATGCGTCTCGAACGTCTCAGGCGCAAGCACAAGGTCACCCGGAACAAAAAGATCAAACTGTCGAAAGATGTCCCCGTGATTCGCGACGATGCGTCCCGGAAAGACCCACCGAAGTCCCGGAAGAAGGCCGAGCAGATTATGTTCGAATTCGCCGAATCAGGCGATTCCTACATCCAGCCCTCTCTCTCCCTCCTCGACAACGTAGAGCGCAGGGATACGCGAGTAAAACGTGAAAGCCTCATTATGAATTCCCGGCTGCTCGAAAAGAAGCTTGCCGATTTCGGCGTCGACGCGAACGTGGCCGAGGTCATGCCCGGTCCCGTCATTACCATGTATGAACTGCAGCCCGCACCGGGAGTGAAAATTAATAAAATCACCAATCTGTCCGATGATCTCGCTCTGGCGCTGAAGGCCCGAAGCGTGAGGATTATAGCCCCCATCCCGGGCAAATCGGTCATCGGCATAGAAATCCCCAACCACGAACGGGACCTGGTGCACCTGAAGGAAGTCCTCGATCACGACGCGTTTCTCAAAGCGAACTTTAAGCTGCCCATCGCCCTGGGCGTCGATATTGTCGGGACACCGATCATCACAGATCTTGCCAAGATGCCCCATCTGCTCATCGCGGGCACCACGGGATCGGGTAAGAGTGTGTCCCTGAACGCCATGATCTGTAGTATTCTCTTCAAGACACAGCCTGACAACGTCAAATTTCTGATGATCGATCCGAAACGGCTCGAGCTTTCGTCCTACGAGGGGATACCTCACCTGCTCCATCCCGTTGTCGTCAATCCCAAAATGGCATCTCAGGTGCTTAAATGGGCCGTCGAGGAGATGGAACGCCGATACCGCCTTATCAGCGAATCGGGTATGAAAAGCATTGAAAAATACAACAAAATGGTGGCAAAGCACACCATCGCAGGCACCCGGGAGACACCCCCACCAGGGGACACCTCTTCTCAAGGCGCGGCCGCAGTCGGGCGGGATGGCAACGCGGACACGCCGCCGCCGGAAAAGCTTCCGTACATTGTGATTGTCATTGATGAGCTTGCCGACCTCATGATGGTGGCTCAGCGCAACGTGGAAGAATCCCTGGCGCGCCTGGCCCAGATGGCCAGGGCCGCGGGCATCCACCTGATCCTGGCCACGCAACGACCCTCCGTTGACGTCATCACGGGCATCATCAAGGCCAATTTCCCAACCAGGATCTCTTTCCAGGTCTCGTCGCGGGTGGACTCGCGCACAATTCTCGATACGTTAGGAGCCGAAAAACTGTTGGGATCGGGCGACATGCTCTTCCTGCCACCGGGGACATCGAGCATCATGCGCATACACGGCCCGTATGTCTCCGACCGGGAGATCGAAGCGATTGTCGAGTTCGTCCGGAAACAGGCCCATCCCGATTACGACGAATCCATCTCCAACTACGAACCTGAAGTCCGGGAGGGGGGGAAATCCGATGAGTTCGACGAAAAGTACGATACCGCGGTCGAACTCGTGACCGACCTGGGGCAGGCATCGATTTCCTTGGTGCAGCGTTATCTCAAGATCGGCTACAATCGAGCCGCCCGTATTATCGAACAAATGGAGCGCGAGGGCATCGTGGGACCTTCCGACGGGGTCAAACCACGCAAGGTCCTCGCACGAAAGTTACCGGAATAAAGTGAAGAATCATGTACATATCATAAGTCTGGGGTGTCCCAAAAACCTTGTCGACTCGGAAATAATGGCCGCGGCCCTGACCAAGACCGGGTTTCACCTCGTACCCGAGCCCTATGCCGCCGACATCATCATCGTCAACACCTGCACCTTCATCCTGCCCGCCAAGGAAGAGTCCATCGAAGAAATTTTTCAGGCGGCCCGCATGAAAGCGGAGGGACGCTGCGCCTATCTTGTCGTGGCCGGGTGCATGCCACAACGGTACGGCCGCCTCCTGGCAGACGAAATGCCGGAAGTCGATCTGTTCGTGGGGCTTAACGATATCCCCCATATTGCGGAACTCATCAACGATATGCTGCAGGGTACGGTGCGGCCGCCTCGCATGACCACAGCGTCATTTCTGATGAATTCGTCACATGACCGTGTGCTCTCGCACCCGCGGCACACGGCCTATCTGAAGATTGCCGAGGGATGTTCGAATCATTGTTCTTACTGTGTCATTCCCCTGATCCGCGGTCCCCTGAGGAGCCGGCAGCTTGACGACGTCATCCGTGAGGCGGAGACCCTCGCCGCCCGGGGCGTCAGGGAACTTATCCTGACTGCCCAGGAAACCACCGCCTACGGCAGAGACGGCACGCACACACCGACGCTTGCCACCCTCATGAAGGAACTTGCCGCCCTCAACGAGCTCAGATGGATCAGACTCCTGTACACATATCCTTCCTCCATTACGGATAACCTGCTCCATGTCATCGCCGACAATGAGAAGATCTGCAACTACATCGACATTCCGATCCAGCATATCGACGATGCGATCCTGCTCTCGATGAACCGTCGTGGCGACAGTGCCCTGATTCGGCAGATCATCGACCGCGCCCGGGCGATTATCCCCGGTGTCGCCCTGCGGACCTCTCTTATCGTGGGTTATCCCGGCGAAACAATGAAGATATTCGATGCCCTGGTCGATTTCATTCACGAAGTCCGGTTCGATCACCTGGGTGTTTTTTCTTATTCTCCCGAGGAAGACACGCCGGCGGCGGCATTTCCGGGCCAGGTCTCCGAGGACGAGAAGGAGGTACGCCATGAAATCATCATGGAAGAGCAGGCCCTCATTTCTTACGACATCAATCAATCTCTGATCGGTTCCGTGCAGGAGGTTCTCATTGAAGGTCCTTCAGAAATACCGGGGTATGCCATGGTCGGCCGCGCGAAACGACAGGCCCCGGATATCGACGGAGTCACCTATATCAATGCCCTGGAACGGCCGCCGGGAGCAATCATCACCTGTACCGTTATCGATGCCGACGAATACGATCTCTATGCAGATGAAATTCTCGAGTGATGAACACCGCCATCCTCAGGCAATGAAGAGATTATTCGAGGGGAAATTGGGATCGCTCGTCAGATTGACTCCCAGGCGTCGCAGGCCCGCTTCGTCACCCGGTGTCGGGATATGCGTCATATGGATCTCACAGCCCTTCAGCTCCTTCAATTTTTCCAGGGCAACCTGGGCCGCCGAATTGGTCGAGGCACTAACCCCCAGCGCAATCAGGGTCTCCTCGAGATCGAGACTTACCGATTTCTCGTGAAGCATTTCCGTTTTCAGGTTGCTGATGGAATCCGTGATATAGGGGGGCAGCAATTTGATTTTGGCCGGAATGCCTGCCAGATGTTTGATGGCATGGATCACCACACTGGAGGCAGCGTGCATGAGGGGCGAGTTGTTTCCGGTAATAATGGCGCCGTCCTTGAGTGCAATAGCGGCACCGCAGTAAATGCCATCGTTCCCTTTATTCTTTTGCCGGGCCTCCTCGGCAGCATTCCGCGCCGGGTCTACGACGCCGCGATATTCCGGCTCGAGATGGAAGTTCTTGATAAACAGTTCCACCCGCTGGACGGTCTCTCTGTCGGCAAACCCCATGGCGTACTCGCACCGATAGCGAAAATAGCGCCTGATGATCTCCTGTTTGGACGCCTCCCGGGTAACGGCATCGTCGATGATGGCAAAGCCGCACCGGTTCACTCCCATGTCCGTGGGTGAACGGTAAAACGATTCGCTGCCGGTAATCTTTTCCAAAATTCTTTTCAGCACCGGAAACGCCTCCACATCCCGGTTATAATTGACCGACGTGGCATTATACTCTTCAAGGTGAAAGGGATCGATAAGATTAAAATCCCGGATATCGGCCGTTGCCGCTTCGTAGGCAACATTCACGGGATGCTTGAGAGGTATGTTCCAGATGGGAAACGTTTCAAACTTGGCATAGCCGGATTTCAGCCCGGCATTGTAGTCATGATACAGCTGCGATAGGCATGTGGCCAATTTGCCGCTGCCGGGTCCGGGACCCGTGACGATGACCAGCGGCCGTTCGGTTGCGATATATTCGTTGGCTCCGTACCCCTCGTCACTAACGATCAGATCGACGTCGGTGGGATAGCCCTTCGTGTAACGATGCGTGTAAACCTTGATATTGCGCCGCTCCAGCTTGTTTTTGAAAAGGACCGCCGCGGGCTGATTTTCAAACCGGGTGATAACCACCCCCAGCACATTTATACCCCACCCTCGCAGATCATCGATCAATTTGAGGGCATCCGAATCATAGGTAATACCGAAATCGGCCCTGATTTTCTTGCGCTCGATATCGCCGGCATAGATGCACAGCAGAAGGTCGGCTTTGTCCTTCAGCCCCTGCAGGAGCCGCATCTTCACATTGGGATCGTACCCGGGCAGCACCCGTGCCGCATGGTAGTCGAAGAGCAGTTTGCCGCCGAACTCGAGATACAGCTTATTATCAAACCGCGCAACCCGCTCTAGAATCGCCTCCGTCTGTTCATGGATATACTTCTCATTGTCGAACCCTGTCTGTGCCGTCATATGCGTCATGCGCCCCCTTGTGCGAAACTGATCCTGCCGGGATCCCCTACAGATGCACCGCTATATACCACAAAACTATACCGCTTTGCAGCTACAGATCCATAAGGCATAAATTTTTTTCCACGGGACGGTCACTGGCCCCAGCCTTTAATCACCTGACTTGCTCGGAGAAGCACGACAATCGCGGGATGGCCATCCCGGAGTCACATCTCAGGAGCGTTCGATCACCCTGATGATCCGGTACAGGGTCTGGTTGACGGGTGTCGGGACACCGAATTGCGCCCCCAGCTGTACCATTTTACCGGCGAACATTTCGACTTCGGTCTTTCTCCCCGCCTCGACATCTTGCAGCATGGACGTCTTGCCCGCGGGCGAAAGCTGCGACAAAAACCCGTACCAGTCCTCAATGTCCTGCGCCGAGATGTGAATCCCGGCCGTTTCGGCAACGGCTACGACTTCCTGCATGGCCGAATTCATCAGTTCCCGTGCGTCTGCCGACTCCTGAAACACACCGTATGGTGCCCGCAGAATGGCGGATGTCTGATTGATGCCGACATTGATCATAAATTTCCACCATAAGACACGAATCATATCGGCCGGCGTCTCGTAGACGATGCCCGCGCGGTCAAAAAGGGCCTGCACCCGCCGCACACGATCGGAAAGTATGGTATTGTCCGCCTCACCGAAGAACAGCGTGCCCTGGGTGGAGTACGTCACGGCATTGCCGACACGAACGGCGTCAATCCCGACGGCCACGGCATACAGCACTTTATCCATGCCGTAGACGGCACCGATCTGTTCCTCGCTGTCGACACCATTCATGACCGAGAGAATGATGGTCTCGTCCCCCACACAGTGCCGCATATCGGCAATGGCGTCGTGCAGATGCTGATGCTTGACACCCACGATCACCAGATCGGCCGGCATCGTCTCATTCTGCGGATCGACAACGGGGGGCATGTAGCGGTGCCCGTTAACGAGCAGCCCCTCGTCACCCAGCCGCCGGGCACGCTCGCCCCCGGCGACGAGGCAGACGGAGCGTGGGTCCATATCGCACAGCCTGCCGGCATAAAATGCACCCATGGCGCCGGCTCCGATGATTGCGATCTTCGCTATTGTTGACATAATGTTCCATCCTTTCGCATATAGCAAGTCTCCTCCAGCATAGCTGGAGGCCTCAGGTAGCCCCTTAAAAGGGGCAAAAAGAGATTCTCGACTTAAAGCCGAGGTTCAAAGTACGAATTTCGAGACAAATTATAATGATCGGAATTCGAAATACCGAATGATGCGAGGTCCTGTATAATTTGTTTTGGTCCTTTGAACTTCAGTATTTCAGCTGTGTTTCGAACTTCGATATTCGTTTTCCCGTATTGTACTATTATAGTCCCCCGGAGCGGTAAAACCTATCCGGGTCCACCATCAGAGGTGGTGGGGTGCGCGACAACGACACCACCCGGGCCGGTAAAGTACAACGCATCGAAGGGACACTGCACGATGCAGGCACCGCATTGGACACACCGGTCGGCATGCGGGAGCGATGCGATGTGCCGCGCCGTATCCACGTGATGACAATTGCGCGGACACACATCCTCACAGACCCCGGCACCCTTGCACTTTTCGGTATCGAGGGTAATTGCCAGGAGCCTGTCGGTGTGCAGACCGCTTTTATGGACCGGGGTACTGCCCCGTATATCGATGCTGACGGTCAGCAACACCATGAACGACACGGCACCCCACCGGCACAGCATCCCCCAGGTCAGCGTTCCCACGCAGGCAGCAACCCCTGCGAGGCCGGCCATTCCCGCCAACCACAGCATCACCGGTCCGCGGCCGATGTCAAAGAGAATCGCGTGGCGCCCGACAGCACTCCCCCGCCTGCGGGGGCGGAGCCATGGGGCATACCAGGGGAACAACACGAACGTCATCCCGGCGATTCCCCAGATCAGAACGATGAGCGGCACAAGCGCCTCGCGCCACAAAAAGGCGGTGATGAGCCCCATGATCAGGGACATAGGAAATGCCCAGGCCACCGCCATTTCGAGTCGCTGGCTCAGGGAAAACAGCACCCCGCTCATGGGCGACGTTTTGTGCATTGCGTTCGCAATGAAACGGGGGAGATCGTGCGCATACACCGGCCCCCAGGTGGCCCACCAGCCCGTCTTCCTGCAAATCGCGCCGGTATCGATGCCGGTTGCGGCGAGCTGGGGCAGGATCAGGTGCCTGTGATCCACCAGTTCTTCGATGCCGCTGGTTTTCAATACCGAGATAATGTCGTGGTGCGTAAAGAGACCGCCCGTCGCTGCACACCACACATTGATGCCCCTGCTCTCGGCGACAAGCAGATATGCATCGACGCCCTGCAGCGCCTTCTTTACCCGCGCAACGGTCAGCCGGTAATTGCCCGTGACCAGGACGGGGGAGGTCCTGTCGGGGGTACCCAGGGCAAAGAGGCCGGTCCTGCATCTCAGTGGGATGATTCGCAGCAGTGTCGCCACACAATTCACCAGCATATAGCCGACACGTTGCATTACACCCCACCTGCCCCCTTGCGCCCGATAACCTCGATAAATGTATGCAGTGTGTTCAGCCGGACCGAGTCGACGGACAGGCCCGCCCGACGTATCTGTGTCGGCAGGTTCCGCGCGGCCCGCGTCACGACCCCGCCAATCAGGTACGCCATCAGATCGAGTCCCCCCCTGACCATGGCAGGCAGGCTCATGCGGCACCATCCCGTCGGCCGTACCTCCTCGGCCACCAGCAGCACTCCCCCCGGCTTCAGGATTCGCGCAACTTCTTGCAGGGTAAAGACAAGTTCGTCATCCGACAGTTCGGCAAAACACAGACCGCTCATGACGGCATCATAGTAATCCGCGTCCTCGCCGCCGAGCTCGGCAACCCCCATCTCAGAAAACGTGATATTCCGTGACAGGCCTCGTTCGCCCGCCCGCTGTGCCGCGCACTCCAGCACGCGGGGGTTGACATCGATCGCTTTCACCCGGGCCCCTTGTGCGGCGGCCCGCAATGTCAGGGCACCCGTCCCGCAGCCGAGATCGAGTACATCCTGTCCCGGGCCGACATAGGCGGCCAGTCGATCATAGGCCGCGTCCAGCGCGCCGCGGGTCAGTATACGCATGCCCCTGTCGTATTGCCGGGGGACACGTTCGAGTAATTTCATAAGCAAATAGGTGCTCATAACGATCCTCCCAGACCGGGAGATCCGGCTTCGCGAACGGTAGTGTGATGATGGAGGTTCGCTGACCGCGTTTGACCTGTGTCAAGATGGCTGCAGGCGTTCCGTTTCGGGACGCTCAGGGCGTTTTTTCGTGGTGGTTGCGCGCCAGCTGCTTCAGGGTAAACCATCGCTTGATGACCGGCATGGTATTGCGGATCGCATCGATGTGGTCCCGGGCCGCGGTTTCGCCCTGTGTGATCAGATCCCGGGCATGCGAAAAATCACTCCAGTGCAAGTCACCCACATCGGGTCGGATCACGATATCGGCTTCCTGCAGTTCATAATTTTCAAGCTGATTCGACATAATTTCCATGGCCCGGTCACACACCTCCCGGCATGTATGAAATTCTGCCTCCGTGCAGATATCCCTGTCGACCGCCACAGCCACGACGATATCGGCCCCGGCTTTGCGCGCTTCGCTGCTGGGCACGAGACAGATGATCCCCCCATCGGCAAGGCACCGCAAGCCGTCCTGCAGCGGTTCAATGGCACCGGGAACCGCACAGCTTGCCATGACGGCCTGCCTGAGCGATCCGGAGGAAAAGACCACCTGGGTGCCCGCTACCAGGTCGGTGGCCACGGCACGAAATGGAATCATGGTGTCCTCGACGGTTATATCGGGGATAAAATAATCGATCATGGTCTGAAATTCTTCACTGGAAAGAATCCCCGGCTTGAACATGGCCTGTGCCAGGTAAAAACGATTCATGACATAGGTCTGTATCTTGTGTGCCAGTCCCGTGTCATCTTTCGAATGCAAATCCTCGATGGCCTTGATGGTTGATGATTGAAATTCCGAGCTGTTGAGATACTCATCAGCGCGCACCATCAACGCTCCGGGCGACAGGCCGGCGGCATATGCCCCGCCGATCAGCGCCCCGGCGCTGGTACCCACAATAATATCAACGGGTACCGCTTCCTCTTCCAGCACCTTCAAGACACCGATATGGGCCAGACCGCGGGCACCTCCACCACCCAGAGCCAGGCCGATCCGTTTATCCATCCATTTCATTGTGCATCCACCCTGTTGTCGGCACGACACATAGGCGTTAGAGTTTGAATTTCCCCTTAAAATACGTGTCCTTCACACTCTTTGCCTTGTCTTGGGCCCATTGTTCAATCCCCATTTTTTTTATGAGGCATAAATTGAAGACTTTGGTATTATGCGGCACTCCCGACGCCTTATCCGCATAGGGGTGCAGATAATCACAGGGAAAGTCGGCACAGTCAGAACAGAACTCCAGATGTCGGTCGGTCGTGCATCGAAACACGTTGCACGGCTCCGTCATATTCATAAACGCCATGGTACCGTTTTCGTTGCGGCAGCCACAGCAGGCGGCGTTTTCGATGGGGATTTTCAGGTTCTCGGCGATCTTCCGGCGCAGGGTCTCATCGGTCATTGCCATGTACATGGGACAATTGAAGCAATCAAGCCCACAGGGGGCCGTCATCCGGCGATAATCCATAGTCCTTCTCCTTTCACGCGGCCCGCGAATCCGGGGCAACGGTATAGTGATTATATAGAACCTCCGCTCCCGAATGTCAATTTGCAAGATCATGCCCAGGCAGGCGCACCATCCTGGGTAGTACCATACTTTAAAATATGATATGGTAAAAAAGTATTTGTGTTGTGCGCTCGGAACGTTGAATACCACACGCCGGGCGTATCCCCATGAACCCTGAGCAATACACCGGGTGCTGCCGGGGCAGTATCCGTCCGGTATAAAGGCAGGAAGCGGACTGTGTGCGGTCGTTTTGTCATGATAACCGATCTTTCAACCATAATCGATGTCTTCGGCATCGAGCACGTGTCTGGTGACGTGCGGCCGAGCTATAATATCGCACCGGGCAGCACCGTGGCGGCAGTCATCAATGACGGGGCCACGCGACTGGTTAATTTCAGATGGGGACTCGTACCGTCGTGGTCCCGCGATCCCGCCATCGGCGCCAGGCTGATCAATGCCCGGGGAGAAACCGTCGCAGAGAAACCCAGTTTCAGGGCCGCCTTTAAGCAACGGCGCTGTCTCATCATTGCCAACGGCTTTTATGAGTGGCAGCGCCGCACAACGGGTAAGACACCCATGTACATCAGTCTGAAAGGTGAGATACCGTTCGGCTTCGCCGGTCTTTTTGAGACCTGGCGGTCGCCGGAAGGAGAGAAACTTCGTACCTGCACCATCATTACGACCGACGCGAATGAACTCATACGGCCGATCCACGACCGGATGCCCGTTATCATTCCCGCCGGGCAGGTACCGCGCTGGCTCGACCCGTCCATGGCCGACACGACACGCCTTGTGTCCCTCCTGGTACCATACCCGGAATGTGAAATGACGGCATATGCGGTTTCCCCACTCGTCAACTCACCCCGTCATGACTCTCCCGAGTGCACCACCCCGGCTGCAGCCCGGATGTGACCCGGTTGTGTCCCGTTCTGGAGATCTTTTTCCACCGAGCACGGTACCATGGTCGTCCCAACCACGGGATGCGGGCAAAAACCGTATGAAAAACTTTGACATTTGACGATGTTTACTATACAAACGTCACACATTTTATAGAAAAGGTTCTTGGTAATGACCATTAAGGATATCTTGGAACTCTATAAAGATGACCTTCAGGCCGTCGAAGACAGACTCGATACCTATTATCGATCGCGCATCAATCTCATCCCTGAAATTACCGACCATATTATTCACAGCGGCGGCAAACGTATCAGACCCCTTCTGCTCATCATTGCAGCCGATCTTTGCGGCTACTGCGGTGACCGGTGTTATACCATTGCGGCAGTCATGGAATTTCTGCACACGGCATCGCTCCTGCACGACGACGTCATCGATCACGCCGAAACACGGCGGGGCCGTACGGCGGCAAACCGGATTTGGGGGAATCACGCCAGTGTACTCGTCGGCGATTACCTGTATTCGCATGCCTTCAAGCTGATGGTTGATGACGGAGACCCGGCCGTGCAGAAAATGCTCACCCAGGCAGCTATCATCATGGTGGAAGGTGAGACGGCCCAGCTTGCAAAATGCGGCGATACGGCCATTGCGGAAGCGGAATATATCAGCATCGTCGAACGGAAAACTGCCATCCTGATTTCCGCTGCGTGCGGGGCAGGCGCACTGCTGGCACACGCACCGGAAGCGCAGGTCACGGCCCTGAACAATTTCGGTCTGAACCTGGGAGTCGCATTTCAGGTCACCGACGACACCCTCGACTATGTTGCCGCCGAAGAAGAGTTCGGCAAGGCCATCGGCATGGATCTGAAAGAGGGCAAAATCACCCTGCCGCTCATCCGGGCCCTCGCCAACTGCACACCTGAAGAGAAAGCATCCGTGACTGATACCCTTGGCCGCAGCGACATCACCGACGACACCGTCGCGGCCATCCGGACCCTCATCGAAAAGCACAACGGCATCGAGTATGCCCTTACCAAGGCGGCGAATTACATCACCGAGGGCAAGGCGGCGCTCGATCTGTTTGAAGATACCGCCCCTAAACGTGCCCTCGTTACAATCTCCGACTATATCCTGAAACGGCGGCTATAGGCTGAACGTCCCCGCAGGCTATAATACCACGCGGGGATATTCCTGCAGATGTGCCGACAAATCGTCGCCCTTGCGCAGGAGATTCACCGCCTTCGGCAGCAAGGCAAGGATATCGCCGGCGGTAACCCCATCCTGCCCTTTGTCGTGCGCCGCAAGATCACCTGCCAGACCGTGCACCAGCACACCCGTCCGGACCGCATCCTCCAGAGATTGTCCCAGGCCGTACATGGCGGCAATAGCACCCGTCAACACATCGCCCGATCCCGCCGTAGCCATGCCGGCATTGCCGGTCAGATTGATTGCGACGTGGCCGTCAGGGTAGCCTATGAGCGAATGGGCGCCCTTCATCACGATGATGGCCTTCAGATCGGCCGCCGTGTTCTTAAGATGGGTAATCTTATCCGCATCGATTGTGGGCACCGGGAGGTTCATGATACGCGACATTTCACCCAGGTGCGGCGTCAGGATGGTCGGCCCCTTGCGCTGTCGGATGACGGACAGATCCCCGGCAACGGCCGTGATACCGTCACCGTCGAGCAGGAGCGGTATCTCCGTCTCATGGACCAGCGCACGGACAAGCGCCTGCGTCTCTTCGGCAAGCGATAGTCCCGGTCCGATGACGGCCATGTCCATCCTGCCCGCGAGTTCAAGGAGGGCATCCCGGTTTGACAGGGCAATACTGCCCGCCTCGGTTTCTTCCTGAGGCACAAAAACAATTTCACTGCCCTGTACGGCGATGAACGGCGTGATCGAACGGGGAGCGGCCAGACGGGCATAGCCCCCGCCGCCCTTTAGAAACGACATAGCGGCAAAATACGGTGCCCCGAAGTAGTTCGCCGCACCGGCCACAAAGAGCACTTCGCCGCAGTCGCCCTTGTGGGCATTCGGATCACGCGGCGGCAGCGGGACGGGCTCGTTGAGTTCCACGCTTATCGTCTCCGCCTCATAGAGCGCCGGCGGAAACGAGATATGGGTCACCGCAAGCTCGCCACCCCTGGCAGAACCCGGATAGAGCAGGTTGCCCCGTTTGGGCAGCCCGTAGGTCACCGTGTAATCGGCGCTGACGGCCACCCCCATGACGGCACCCGTATCACCGTTAATCCCGGAGGGAATGTCGACACAGAAAACGAGGGTACCGCTCGCATTGATCAGGTTGACAATTTCACGGTACAGCCCGCCGACATCCCGCGCAAGGCCCGTGCCGAAAATGGCATCCACAACGGCATCACACCGCTCCACCATTGCGCGCACCGCCTCGGCAGATTCCACCTGCCGGATATCCATGGAAATCCGGGTGAGGATGTCATAATTCACCCGGGCTGCCCCCTGGAGCTTTCGTTCATCCCCCAGGAGACAGACGGTCACCGCGGCACCGTTGGAATGCAGCTTCCGGGCCACGACAAACCCGTCCCCGCCGTTGTTTCCCATGCCGCAGAACACCACAAACGTGTGATCTCGTACGCCGCATTGCTCCCGGATGACCTGATACGTCGCCAGGGCGGCATTCTCCATCAACACCTCTTCCCTGATACCGAAATCTTCAATGGCACTGCGATCCATGGATCGCATCTCATCAACACTCGCTACTTTCATGACCTGCTCCTCATCATAGTTTCAGCGGTCGCCCTCGTACACCTTCAGGGCCGGCCGGATGCGCCTTTGTTTTGTATTGTTCCCGGCATGTCACCCAGACGCAGGGTTTCAGGCCTTATATACCGCCCTTCGATCTGAAGCGCAACCAAATCCGCCGCCCTGCGTAATGATAGTGCAATATCTTCACGGCGATGCAGACGGTGAATCAGGTATGTTGCAAAAAAAACGTCGCCGGCACCCACGGTGTGCATGATGCGATGGACCGGGCGCGCCCGATAGCGGATCTTCCGTCCCCCGCGCACAGCCACGTATCCACCCCGGTCTCCCTCCGTCACGATCACTTCCCTGAGTGCGAAGGCCTCCATCAACTTCGGCAGCGCGTACCCGCAGGCACGGACGACCACTTCCAGTTCGGCACGATCGGCCTTGACATAGTCCGCCAGCGCCAGAAGCCGCGGCAACAGCGGCGACGCCCCGGCGACGATGTGCCTGCCCCGGCGTGCCCTGGCATAGCCCTGCAGATCGACGGAGATACTCACGTCCGCCGGCGACAGCGCCGCCAGGGCCGCGGCGTCAATATCATCCGGGTGCAGCGCACCGATATGCACATGCGCGGCGGTCTCCACGAGCGGGACGAGTTGCCCGGCGGTAATCGGCCGGGCTGCGGCCGGCATTGTCTGCCGACGCTGACACCCGTCGACGAAATTGACGAACCGGGTGGTCGCAGGACTTCTGCCTGTCGCGGTGTGAATACCTTCTTCCGCGAGCGCACGCAGCACCGTCCGGTCCTGCACGGCCACATTCGTCACGACCGTCGTCGCGTGTCCATGACGTCGAAACGTAATACCTCCGTACGTCACGACACCCCCGAGCTGTCGTCTGCGCCTGCCCTTCATCACAATCGTATCGATGGAGGCGGAACCCGCCACTACCACCGACGCGTGTGTTCTGTTCATCACAACACCGTAGACTGTATGATCTCTATGAAGTATCATAGCATCACGCGATCCGGAAAGACAAATATTCCACCGTGAAAAATCGTGATATTTCAGCCCGATAACCATTGTTATTACCGGTTATATCTGGTAATAAATAGGCTTCAAGAAACATATAATGTAATTGTGAGAGATTGTAGTGGTTCAGACAACCGACCCGTGGTTCGCATCCGATCCGGGCACTGCGGGGTCACCCTGCCCGGCACAGTGATGATGATAAAAACTCGAGGAAAGGAGTTGTTTGCCATGAAGAGAGCATTAAAGATTTACCTGCGATCGTTGTGGGTGATAGTATGTGTGATCGGAATTGCAACTGCGGCCCTGTCCGCCGAAAAAGTGCTGCGGATGGCAACCACCACCAGCACGGATAACACGGGGCTTTTGGATTACCTGGCACCACACTTCAAAGCCGACACGGGCATCGAGCTGCAGTGGGTGGCCATCGGCACGGGTAAGGCGCTGGAGCTGGGGAAAAATTGTGATGTCGACGTTCTGCTGGTCCATGCACCGGCCGCTGAAATGAAATACGTGCAAGAAGGCTACGGTGTCGATCGCCGGCAGATCATGTACAACGATTTCGTCTTCATCGGCCCGAAGAACGACCCGGCAGGCGTCAAGGGCAAATCCGTCACCGAGACGTTGCAAACGTTTGTCGCGCACAAAGTCTCCTTCGCGAGTCGCGGCGACAACTCGGGCACCAATAAGAAAGAACTTCTCCTGTGGAAAAATGCCGGCATGGCCGTGCCGGACAAGGAATCATGGTATCTCCAGACCGGCCAGGGCATGCTGAACACCATCACCATCGCCGCCGAACGCGATGCCTATACCATGACGGATCGGGGCACGTACATCAAATACGCCGCCAACTGGAAAGGCGATCCGCCCCTAGTGATCCTGGTCGAGGGGGATGCCTCGCTCAGGAACCAATACAGCGTCCTGGCGGTGAACCCCACGCGCTGCAGCAACGCCAAGCATGACCTTGCCGGGCAATTCAGCGCGTGGATGGCGCTGCCGGCAACCCAAAAATCAATCGGAGAGTTCAAGCTGCTGGGGAAACAGCTCTTCATTCCCAATGCGGATGAAAAATAAGATCATATGGATTATCTTTCGGAGGGACTCATACGGGCCTTTGTGCTGCTTTTTTCGGGGGATGCGGAAACCTTCTCGGCCGTCTTCACAACCCTGAAGGCCTCCACCATGTCGATGATGGCGAGCCTGGTGCTGGGTATCCCCGCCGGATTTCTCCTGGGATACTTCGATTTCAGCGGCAAAAGACAGATACGGGCCATCGTGGATACACTCCTGGCCCTTCCCACTGTGGTGGTCGGCCTGTTCGTCTATGCCCTCATATCGCGGCGGGGCCCCTTCGGTGACTTCGGCCTCTTGTTTACCATCCCCGGAATCGCCATCGCCCAGACGATCCTGGTGTTGCCCATTATCATATCCCTGACGGCAACGGCCATCGAAGGCCTGGACCGGCGCCTGAAGATCACCCTGCTGGCCCTGGGGGCCCGGGGCCGACAGATAGCCATGACGAGCCTGCTCGAGGCCCGCTATGCCGTCCTCATCGCCGCCGTCACCGCCTACGGCCGCGCCATCTCCGAGGTGGGGGTCTCCATGATGATCGGCGGCAACATCAAGTGGCACTCGCGCACCATCACCACGGCCATCGCCCTCGAGACGGGCAAGGGCGAATTCGCCATGGGCATTGCCCTGGGCATCGTCCTCTTGTCGCTGGCCTTTGCTGTTAACTTCATCTTAATCACCCTGAAGAGGAAGTCATAATGTCACCCGGGCAGATATACACACTCGAAAACCTGATCTACAGCTATGACGGTACGTTCACCCTCCGCATCCCGGAGTTTACCATCCCAAGGGGCGCATCCATCGGCATGGTCGGGCCCAACGGCGGCGGGAAAAGCACCCTCCTGCGGCTGCTGGCCTTTCTCGAAGCGCCGGATGACGGCACAATGTATTTCGACGGGGTCCGGGTGGACCCGGCCGATGCATCCCCCCGGAAGCATGTCACCATCCTCCTGCAGGAGCCGTATCTCCTGAAACGGACCGTCTTCGAGAATGTCGCCTACGGCCTCAAGGTGCGCAACCAACGGACCCATCTCGCCGCCCGCGTCCACGAGGCCCTCTCCATTGTGGGGCTGCCGCCGGCCGACTTTGCCCATCGGCGCTGGTACGCCCTCTCAGGGGGCGAAGCTCAGCGCGTATCCCTTGCCGCACGGCTGGTGTTGCGGCCGAAGGTTCTTATTCTCGACGAGCCCACGGCCAGCGTGGACCAGCAGAGCGCCTTCCTGATCAAGGAGGCCATCACCACCATGCGCACCACGTTCGAGACCACCCTCATCATCGCCAGCCATGATCTCATCTGGCTGAACTCCGTCACGGAGCAGATCTACAAAATATACGACGGTTGTATCGTCGGCTACGCGGCCGAAAACCTGATCGACGGCCCCTGGGTGCATGATGATGACGGCCTGGCACGCCGGATCTTGCCCGATGGGCAGCGGATCTTTACGGCGACCCCGCCCGCCCGCGAGACGGCCACGGCCCTTTTGAATCCCTCGGATATCATGCTGGCTCTGGAAAAGCCCGCGGGCCTCTCCGCCCGGAATATCCTCCGCGGATCGATCACGCACATGACCATGGAAAACATGTCGGACAAAATGCTCGTCGTCGTCGATGTCGGCACCCTGAACCTCACCAGCAGGATCACCCGCGAGGCCGCCGAAAGCCTCCAGCTCCTGCCGGGCACATCCGTTCTGACTATTTTCAAGGCCTCCGCGCTGCACTGGCAGTAGAACCCGGACATTATCGTATTGATTTTCCGGGGCCTCTGGTATAAAGGCTTTAAGAATAAAACGTTTCAGGCTTTACCTTTGTCTTCACTCCGCGAGCCTAATCACTCGTGCATACGGTAACTGATTATGTCGTGCATGCGGCGTGACATCACCGAGCGCGGTATGTTTTTTGACACAAAGAGCAAAGTACATGCCCCAAACCCTCTGGATACTCGAAGCAACCAAGGAAACGAAATTCCCCTACCTTGCCACCATCACCCGGGATGACAAAATTCTGTTGCGCCTCCGGGTACAGGACCGCTGGCCCGGCCAGAAAGGACACGTCTTCTGCGTGCGCGTGCCGGATGAGGTCGACTGGCCCGTCCTGGAGGAGATAGAGCGGGTGCCCGTAACCTCGCTCCGGCGTTACGGCAAGCGGCTGGCCGTCGTCCTCGACCGCCCCAAGAACAAGCGCTGCGACTTTCTCTTCCTCACCAAAGAGTACAAAACCAAAGCTGGCCAATACGAGCAGATCTTCTGGCGCACCGAACGGGGCCTGAAAGAACGCAAGCCACGGGTGAAGCTGTCGACCTACACGAACCGGGAATTGACCATTGCCATCGACTCCGGCGAACGTTACGCCTGGCACTTCCCGGGCCACACGACCACCCGGGAACAGCTCCCCATGGGTGACTATGCCCTGAAGGACGGCAACCGGCTCCTGGCCGTGGTGGAACGCAAGACCATGGACAACATTCTCCACGAATTCGGTCGCATGCCCATCTTCCATCAGCAGCTTGCCGAGCTGGAGGCCTACCACCACGCCGCGTTGGTTATCGAGGCGAACTACTCCGATTTCCTGAACCCACGCAAGATGATGTACTATCCGCCAGCCTTTGCGGCCAAGGCAATCGCCGAACTCCACGCCTATCACCCGCAGCTGTCCATCGTCTTCGCCGGCAGCCGCAAGCTGGCCTGCGAGTGGGCCCACCAGTTCTTCAGCGCCGTCACCGCCCACGGTGACGACACACCGCACCACAAAATTTCCGAGGTCGTTGCCGACTACGGCACCCCGCCCGAGACCAGCGGCGGCAGCTACTATGACATCAGGCACGCCGTCGAAACTGATTTCCCCCCGGAATTTACCAAGGCCCTGCTGCGGGAGACCTTCCCCGACGTGCCGCCCTATACCCTCCAGCGGGTCCTCCGAGATTTGAAGAAAGATGGTCTTATAGAATCCCACAAACGGGGGAAGAAGAGCTACTGGATTAAACGCGATACGCTGCCACGGTAAATTTCGAGGCACCCCTGCGACGTTTTTTAACCACAAAAAGGTTTACAAAATATACAAACATTGTTATTTTGTAAACCATAACGCAGCAGAAAGGGGTGAAGAAGTATGGTAAACCTCCTTGGAGAACGTCTGAAAATTGCACGGCAGCGGGCCGGCTTCAACCTGCGCGATCTCGGTACACTGGCCGGCGTGAGTGCTCAGGCAATTTCAAAATACGAGCGCGGTGTCAACGTGCCCGGATCTGACATTTTACTGCGCCTCTCGAAGGTATTAGGAGTCAAGGTGGAGTATTTTTTCCGGACCACATCGATAACG
>Ga0272442_10001430_pt1 | contig 36434 bp, 30 predicted proteins | sample SSMForm2O_FD_200262 | JGI IMG/M metagenome (GOLD analysis project Ga0272442, IMG submission 200262) | Marine sediment archaeal communities from Little Sippewissett salt marsh, Falmouth, MA, United States - SSM-Form-2O | ecosystem: Environmental > Aquatic > Marine > Wetlands > Sediment ... | reverse complement strand
TCCAACCCTTGGGTTTCCAACCTTCAGGTGGATTGATCATTACAATTGAACCAAATCCAACCAAAACAGCAAATAAGATTCCGTATAAAATAAAGACACTACTAACAGTCCATCCTGCACCATAAAGACCACTCCAACCTGGAGTAAGATCAACGGGACCAAAAACAAAACCGCTGGTTAACTTTATCCATATAAGTGCACCAAAACCGAAACCGGCAACGGCTAAACCTGTTATCATCCCTTTTTTATCGGGGAACCACTTGACACATGTAGCAATGGGACAGACGTATCCCAGACCGATACCTGCACCGCCTAAAAGACCAACACCAAGCAAAATACCCCAAAAACTGGCTCCAGAAAGACCTGCAATTACATATCCAAGTCCCATCACAATACCACCGGTGATAGCAACTACTCTGGGTCCTACTTTAGCTTGCCATTTTCCCGCGATTAACGCCATAACCACAGCAAATGATGCTAAACCAAGAGAGAAAATGATCTGTGTTTGTGTTTTTGTAAATTGGAATTCCCCACCAACCGCAGTTAATTTGCCGGTAAATGCTGACCATGCATATATCGCTCCCAGACAGAGCTGGATTAAGATTGCACCGAGAACCACAAAATTTCTATTCATAACTTTCTTGTCAGGCATTTTCACCCCTTTTTTATATCTAATAAAAAGCCGGAATTGCATTTAGCGATTCCGGCATATTAATCATTTATTACTATCCGATCAATTTTCTATCTTCGATCAGTTTCTCGACAACGCTGGGATCTGCAAGAGTAGTAATATCTCCCAGATTACCAGTATCCTGTTCTGCTATCTTACGGAGGATACGACGCATGATTTTACCTGATCTGGTTTTTGGTAAAGCGGGAGCCCATTGGATTGCTTCGGGAGTTGCTATCGGACCTATTTCGGTACGAACATGCATGATCAACTCTTTTTTAAGCTCATCACTTGGCTCAATCCCACCAACCAAGGTAACGTAGGCGTATAAACCCTGCCCCTTGATCTCATGGGGCACTGGAGTAACTGCGGCTTCTGCAACAGCATCGTGGCTGACAAGAGCACTTTCGACCTCAGCGGTTCCAATCCTGTGACCAGAAACGTTTACAACATCATCTATCCTGCCCATCAACCAATAATCTCCATCCTGATCGATTCTACAACCATCTCCAGCAAAATAAAGATCATTAAACATGGTAAAATAAGTATCAATGAACCTGTCGTGATCTCCCCACATAGTTCTCATCATTCCGGGCCAGGGACGTCTAATACATAACTTTCCACCTTCATTACGATCACATTCGGAAGCATCATCCCTCAAAACAACAGGATCAACTCCAAAGAAAGGTCTGGAAGCACTTCCGGGTTTAAGAGTATGAGCTCCTGGTAGAGGAGTGATCATGAATCCACCGGTTTCGGTCTGCCACCAGGTATCAACTATCGGGCAATTGTTATGACCGACTTTCTGATAATACCACATCCAGGCTTCTGGATTGATCGGTTCTCCTACTGTTCCCAGGATACGAAGAGAATCAAGTTTATATTTTTCTACCCATTCATCGCCTAGTCGCATCAAGGCTCTAATCGCAGTAGGAGCTGTATAGAAAACAGTTATTTTGAATTTATCAACAATATTCCAGAAACGTCCTGCATCAGGATAAGTCGGTACACCTTCGAACATAACGGAAGTCGAACCATTGGCAAGAGGGCCATAGACAATATAACTATGCCCTGTTACCCAACCAATATCTGCTGTACACCAGTAAACATCATCATCATGAATATTGAACACATGTTTATGGGTTAAAGTGGTATGCATCAAGTAACCACCAGTAGTGTGTACAACTCCTTTTGGTTTTCCGGTTGAACCGGAAGTATAAAGGATAAACAGAGGATCTTCTGCGTCCATTGGTTCAGCTTCGCAGACAGTGTTGACTTTTGCCATTTCGTCGTGATACCAGGTATCCCTTCCATCTTCCATATGGCATTTTTCGTTGTTTACCTTCACAACGATAACACTTTCGATAGTCGGTGTATCTTTGAGGGCTTCATCGGAAATATCCTTGAGATGAATATGTTTTCCAGCACGTCGGGAAACATTTGCTGTAATCAACATTTTGCAATCAGAATCATTGACCCTGCCTTTGATTGCATCTGAACTGAAACCACCGAAAATAACGGAGTGAATAGCACCGATCCTGGTGCAGGCAAGCATTACAATTGCAAGTTCAGGAATCATAGGCATGTAGACAGCAATTCTATCACCTTTTTTGATGCCTTTTGATTTCAGGACATTAGCAAATTTGCATACTTCTGCGTGTAGTTCTTCATAAGTATATTTCTTAACATCTTCTTCAGCTTCACCTTGCCACAACAAAGCTGTTTTCTTGGCAATAGGAGTTTCAATATGCCTGTCCAGACAGTTATAACTTACATTGATTTGACCATCTTCGTACCAAGAATGTTCGATTTTACGGGCTTTTGTGTCCCAGTTATAACGCAGACTTTTGGTTGGTTCTTTGAACCAATGTAAAGTCTTAGCCTGTTCCAGCCAGAAAGTATCAGGATCTTTAATTGATTTTTCCCACATTTCCTTATATTGATCATCGGAATTAACGTAAGCGTTTTTCTTGATCTTTTCCGGTGGTGGGAAAGTTCTACCTTCAGTCATAAATGAAGTAATAGCTTTTTTTTCTGCCATATAGTAATATCCTCCTTGATTTTTTAAAAATTTGCCGTCATTCCAAAAATCCATATTCAGACGTCAAGTATTTTAAATCTTTTTTTCATCGTTAAATAGTTTTAATATTAAAAAAATCTTTACGTCAAATCAACGTGTCCAAAGAGTGGTCCGAAAAAATAACAGGAGTAGATTTTTTATGTTACAGGAAACACTTTTATTAATTAAACCTAATGCTACCAAAAAGAACAAGATCGGTGAAATCTTAAGGATGATAGAAGCTAATGGATTCGTGATCGAAAAGCTAAAAATGTTCAGGATGGATAAAGATTTAGCTGATGAGTTTTATCAGGAACATCTGGGGAAAAATTTTTATGAAGAACTCAGCGGTTTTATGCGTTCCGGAAAGATAGTCGGGGTGGTATTAAGCAGAGAAGAAGCCATAGTGAAACTCCGTGAACTAGTAGGACACACTGATTATACCAAGGCAAATCTTGGGACTATTCGTTCGCTTTACGGTGATTCAATGACCGAAAATGCAGTACATGCTTCCGATTCCGAGGTGAGTGCCAAAAGAGAAATTTCCTTGATCTTTCCACAATCATGAATTTGATAGCTTCAGACGAGTTTATTCCAGGGTTTTATATTTTTCTAATCCCTTCCGGAAGATATCCATCGCAATCCTGAGAGAATCTTCATTAAGAACGTAAGCCAGTCGAATTTCATCCTTTCCCAATCCGGGAGTAGCATAGAAACCAGCTGCGGGGGCGAACATGGTGGTTTTGTTATCGATGGAAAAATCAGAAAGCATCCATTTGGCAAAATGTTCCGAATCCTTTATCGGTAACTTGGCGATTATATAAAAAGCACCTTTAGGTTTAACGCAAACCATCCCTTTTATTTTCTGAAGTTCTTCAAAAACAATGTTCCGTCTTTTGTCGTATTCGTTCAATATGGCATTGAAATAACCATCTCCCATATCAATAGCGGCTTGCGCTGCCATCTGATCGATAGTGGGTGGACACAGGCGTGCCTGGGCAAACTTCAGAGCTGAAGCCATCAATTCCCTGTTTTTTGAGATCAAGCATCCTATTCTTGCCCCACAGGCACTGTAACGTTTGGAAATACTATCTACCATGATGGCTCTATCGTCCATCCAATCTAAGTGCATTACACTTGTATGTTTAAGACCATCATACACAAATTCGCGATAAACCTCGTCAGTTATAAGATAGAGGTCATGATCCTGACAGGTCTTGGCGACTCGATCCAAATCCTTTCTCAAATAGACCGTACCGGTAGGATTACCCGGATTGCAGAGCATGATAGCTTTGGTTTTAGTAGTGATCTTAGCTGTTATTTCGTCGCTAGAGGGTAATTGGAATCCGTTCTTGGCATAAGTTGTTATAGGTACAATCCTGGTACCGGTTATCGTTGAAAAGCCATTGTAATTAGTATAAAAAGGTTCCGGGATAATGATTTCATCACCAGGATTACAGGTTACAAGCATGGCAAAAATGATCGCTTCTGAGCCAGCAGTGGTAATAATTATGTCATCTGGATCGAGGTTGATCTGATGGTGTTGATAATACCTTACCAGTTCTTTGCGGTACTCATCCAACCCCTGGGCAGGGCCATAGGATAATACTTTCTTACTAAAATTGTGATAGACCTTTATCATCTCTTCAGGTGTTTCAATATCTGGCTGCCCGATATTAAGATGATAAATTTGAATACCTTTTTCTTTTGCTGCATCTGCAAATGGTTTCAGCTTCCTTATCGGTGAAGCCTGGATTTTATTAGCCCTATCGGAAATTTTCATCTTAACCTCACTTGATTTTATTTTTTTCTGCATTTTTTTTCATGATATTCTTTATCATTTCAGTCGAATTCGGATCTGGTTTTTCCTTTATTTGAATCGGATCACCATAACCCACATTTATTCTACTGAAGGGAAATGGCAAACGAAATCTATCCCAGGAATTAAAAATTTTTTCGGTTTTTATATCGACAACAACCGGTATAAGTGGAAGTTTAGTAACATAAGCCAGATTCAGTAAACCGGGTTTTACTGTATATCTGGGACCTTTGGGGCCGTCCGGAGTAACTGCTAGGGAATGGTCGCGGGAGAGTTTTATCATATCCCGGATCGCTTTGGAGCTACCTTTTCGGGAAGAACCTCTGGCTGTTCTAAAACCTAGTACGCGAGCCGGTCCAGCGATCAATTCTCCATCCTTGGAATTAGAGATCATGATTACTTTTCCTTCAAAACGATGCAGGAATAACAGCGGGATCATGTTTCGATGCCAGAAGATATAGATATAACGGTCTTCTTTCGGGCGATTGTATATCTCGAATCGAAAAGTGTATCCCAATATCAAAACTGCTAAAGCTGCCAGATATTTTTCCAGGAAAAAGAGGATCTTATTCATGTAACATACCCTTGATTATCTGAGCTACTTCCTGAGAAGCTGATTTTTCTCCCAGTAAGTTGTGTAATTGCTCCAGGTTTGATTTTATCTCTTCGTATTTTTCTTTGGAAACAAGTAACGATTGCAAAGCTTGATAAAGTTTTTTTGCGTTAGCTTCCTTTTGGATGAATTCAGGAATTATTTTCTGGTTCAGTATTATATTGGGAAGTCCGATCCTGTCTAATTTAACCAACTGTTTTCCAATTGCATAAGAAAGAGCGTTTGCCTTATAAACTATAATAAAAGGCGTCCCGATAAAAGCTGTTTCCAGAGTTGCTGTACCGGAGGTAACTATCAAAGTTTTGGAATATTTCATTATTCCATAGTTATCTTTTACTATTCGAAATTGTAATTTACCTGCTTTTTGGATTACTCTATAAAATGTTCGTTTATCTACGGTCGGTGCTTTCGATATCAGGAATTCAAATTTGTTGTTATCAAAAAGACTGATTATCTTAAGATATTCAGGCAAGATCCTTTTTATCTCATGGTTTCGGCTTCCAGGTAAGAATCCCAGCCAAGTTTTAGCAGGATCAAGATCATAATTTTTAGCAAAATCTTCCCTGGAAATAATCTTGTTGATCTCTTCAGCGATGGGATGCCCAACGTAGGTTGATTGAATCTCGTGTTCATTCAAGAAGCTCTGTTCGAAAGGAAGAATAAAGGCAACGTGATCCGTATATTTTTTGAGGTCATGAATTCTTCTCTGTTTCCAGGCCCAGAATTGGGGACAGATGTAATATAAAACAGGGATTGAGAATTTCTTAGCCATTTTGGCAATTCTCATATTTAAACCGGGATAATCAACTAAAATTACCAGATCAGGAGGATGTTCACGGAAAAGTCGTTTGATACTTCTTTCTACTCCAAGAAAAAATTTAAGATGTTCCAAAACCTCCAGAAACCCCATAACGGAAAATCTGGAAAACTCGAACATAGGTTTCAGACCACATTTCTGCATCCTAGGGCCACCAATTCCAAAATGATTATATTCGGGAAGCTTGGCAATTACCCCGGCTGCATGGAGATCTCCAGAATTCTCACCCGCTAACCAGAACAAGGTTTTTTTGTCTGGACTCATTATTAATTAACTCCCAGGAAAAAAAACGAAGCTAAATATAACAATATCAGACAGAGTAGAGCAGGAAGGATCAATTTTCTGACGAAAGATTTGAAATTTGATTTAAAATATTCAACTGATATTGAAACACAGGGATGGACCGGAGAAATCATATACCCTACAAAAACAGAACTGTACATGAGAGCAAAAACAGGTGGGGTAAGTAAAGATGTAGAATATTTGCTGAGGAAGATTGGCAGCAGAATGGAAACGGGAAGTTGGATCCTACCGGTAACAAAACCAAGAAAGGCAGCCAACACTACAACCAGAAATTGAAAAGAAAAAACAGCTTTGGCTATTTCGCTGGAAATATCGGAATTTTCAAAAATGTAGAGAAAAAGGAAGATTCCAATGATGATCAGGAAAAATTTCCAGGGTTTCATAATTTTGATAATTGAAATAGCCTGCTTAAACGTAATCTTCCCGATCAGAATAACCAGAGTTAAAGCCACTCCGATTCCAATCAAAAGAGATAGTTCATCCTTTAGTCCACTACGAGAGATCAGTATATGTACAATTGGAGCAGCTATGATAATGATTATGGGACGAATTAGCTTCAGGTAATTTATTTTGTGCGGACTGGGCATTTTACCATCGATTCGGTGCAGTAAAAAAATATATCCGATCAGGAAAAAGATCAGAAAAATTGGGAAAATATAGATAAGGTTTTTGTATAGATCCAGTTGAGCCATTTTACTGCATGCTAGTAAAGATCCCAGAGGATAGATCATGATCAGGATATGACGAAACCAGACATTGATTGCTGCATAGGCATCACCCCCAATGTCGTCTCCGGCTTTGCGAAGCATAGGTGCTGAAAGCAGTGCTCCCCCGGGAAGAGGTAGTAAACCCATAAAAGCAGGGGAGAAGCCCAGGAATACTTTCCTTTTCACTTGCAGATTATTCACCAGGTCGTTCAGCAGTCCTGATGTTTGCAGCATTCCACCTATAAGAGGTATTGTGCCTACCGCTGTTGCTAACAGAAGTACTTCAGGATCCGTCAGGGTTAAGATAATTGTTTTGATCAGGATGGGAAGTTTAAGGTTAAATAATCCCAGAACCAATGCTCCAACAGTCAATCCCAGCCAGAGGTTTTTCCTGGCAATAATGAGCAAGCTAATAATAGCTACAAAAAAACTTATCCAGATCAGCACTTTACTGGATCCTGACAATTAAATTTCGATTTCTGGGACCATCGAATTCGCAAAAAAAGATAGCCTGCCAGGTTCCCAAAACAAGTCGTTTGTTCTTGATGAGTATAGTTTGATTACATCCTATCAATGAGCTTTTAATATGCGCGTCGGAATTACCCTCAAAGTGGCGATAATCAAGATCGGGAGGTATGAGCCTGTGCAGGCTAGCTATTATATCACTCTGGACATTGGGATCAGCGCTTTCGTTAATGGTAACAGCAGCTGTGGTATGGGGAACATAAAGAAAAACAGTTCCCTCTTCTATTCTTTGCTTATTGATAATTCCTTGTATCTTATCTGTTACATCGATCATCTGTTCAGCACTGGAAGTGGACACCGATATTTTTTCCGTATACATAATTCCTCCCGAATGAATTGATTCTAACTTTTGAAATCCCATTTATTATGTCAATTCAATTGAGAGGATATTATACAGATTTGATAAGATATAAAAACTCTTCTCACTAATCTAGCAAAAGGTAAGCAAGTTAGATTAAAGCAGGTTTGTTTGTTAAATTTGGACACTATTAACTGATGATTATCTTAATCATGATTAAAAGGTTGCTGGGTATTATTTTACTTGACGTTTTGCTATTCGGTTGAAGTTTGCTATAAAAAAGCCAATACGGGGGTGTTATGAAAAAGCTTCATCTATCTCTAAAAGATAAATATATCGCTGGAGTTTGCGGTGGACTTTCGGAATCCTTGGGGATAAATTCGAACATCATCAGGATTGGATTTGTTATTTCCCTATTCATTAATGGAATTGGATTATTGCTATATGTGATCCTCTTTCTTATTCTTCCCAAGGATCTGGGTAAAGATGAGATCATCGATGTTGAGGTAGAACCTGATACCGAAAAGAACAAAATCTATCGAACCAGAGCAAATAGTATTCTGGCTGGTGTTTGTTCGGGATTGGCGGAATATCTAAACTGGGATGTAAGCATAATCAGGGTTATTTTCGTGGTTATGACACTTACCGGTGGAGTTGGTGCAATTATATATCTTATATTTTGGTTCATGTTCCCACTGGAAGAGGAATCCGAGTAAGGGATTATCTTTGAAATTAGCAACTCTATGTTATGTTAGGGACAGGATTAATTCGAAAACACTGATGTTGTATCGAAACAAGAAAATTGGTGATTATCATCAGGGTAAATATAATGGATTGGGTGGTAAATTCAAACCTGGTGAATCTCCAGAGGAATGTGCTGTTAGAGAAGTAAAAGAAGAAAGCGGTCTCCAGATAAGAGATCCCAAATTAAAGGGATTTATTACTTTTCCTTTATTTGATAAAATAGATGATTGGTATGTCTTTGTTTTTTTGATCCATCATTACAAAGGTGATCTTATCAATTCTCCCGAAGGCAGGCTGGAATGGATCAAAAACTCCGAACTTACCAGGATACCTCTTTGGGAAGGAGACAGGATATTTTTACCATGGCTGGATCAAAAAAGATTCTTTTCTGCTAAGTTCGATTATAAAGATAAGAAATTGAAGAACTGGAATGTAGTTTTTTATTAGGGGGATATCATGTCTGGTGATAATGTGCTATTTGCTTTTGGATTAACCCTTTTTGCAGGTCTATCTACCGGGATCGGCAGTGCGCTTGCCTTTTTCGCCAGGAAAACAAACACCAGATTCCTTTCGATAGCATTGGGTTTTTCAGCCGGCGTAATGATCTACGTTTCCCTAGTGGAGATCTTTGTAAAAGCTCGTTCTTCTCTTGTCTCCCAATTGGGCAGTACTAAGGGTTATTGGATAGCTGTAATTGCTTTTTTTGGAGGTATATTATTAACAGGAATAATAGACAAAATCATACCTTCTTATGAAAATCCTCATGAAATGCATTCCATTGAAGAAATTGATCCGGAAAAATTGAAACAGAGAAAATTGTTGAGAATGGGGGTTTTTTCTGCTCTAGCCATTGCGATTCATAATTTCCCGGAAGGTTTAGCTACTTTTACTTCTGCCCTAACCGATCCTTCTCTGGGGATATCAATTGCCATTGCTATCGCAATCCATAACATACCGGAAGGGATCGCTGTGTCGGTACCAATTTATTATGCTACCGGAAGTAGGCGTAAAGCCTTTTCACTTTCTTTTCTTTCAGGACTGGCTGAGCCAATTGGTGCATTGATAGGTTATTTGATCCTGCGAACTTTTTTCAGCCCTACTGTCTTCGGTATTCTTTTTGCCGGAGTTGCCGGGATCATGGTTTTCATCTCGCTGGACGAACTATTACCTTCAGCTGAGGAATATGGTGAACATCACCTTACAATCTACGGTCTTGTAGTTGGTATGGCAGTTATGGCTTTGAGTTTGTTGTTATTTGCATAAGTGAAAAAAAAATGAGATTGATATTAATTATTATTATTCTTTTGTGTATTTTTTCATCTGCTAATATCATGGCAGATCTTAATGAACCAATATTGATCAATAATGATGTAAATTGCAGATTCCTTGGAGTCGAATCTGTCCTTAACCATGAAACAGGATTATATGTTCCGTATGTTTGCACTACTGATGACAGCAACATGGTTGATCTTAAACTTGGTCATTCCACTAATAATAACGGGAATTTCCAGGAATATCAAGTTGTTAACATAAATAAGTATAATCTAAGATTCACAAATCTTGTTCTTGATATAGATCAATCCCAATGGTTGGATGTTTATTATTTAACACAGAAGTGCAACGAAACTCTTAACCAGGCTCGCTCCAACCTTGAATTGCAGGATTTTAGCACAGAGGAGATAACAGCTATTCCATTAACCAATACTGAATTGAATTGTAATAATGCAACATTGGTAGCTTTTATCAGTGGTTCTCCGCGCAGTCTTACTAATTTTCAATATTTTACCCTGATTGAAGAAAGTGTCAACAATGATGGCGTTCCAACAATTTTCTGGGGACCTGATATTCTGGAAGGTTCTGTTCACAGCAACGATGATATTTATGTGCAGCAAGTTGGTGGAGGGAATAATGGAGGTTGGCCGACTTTTTATGGATTTGTTTCAACCAGTGGTATGTTGCTTGGTCCAGATGGTCAACCATTGGAAGAATCTGGTGCGCCGATGGCTCAAATTTTCCGTAATGAAGTGGAACCAGGCTATGTTCAGAATGTTCCCCTGCGGGATATGGGCGCGACAGACGCTATCGAAATGAATGCAATAAGACCTTTTGAGGATCCCAACATAGATATAGTCTATGTAAAGATAAATGGAGACGTTTATGAATCGATGATTGGAGATATTGTTCTGGATGAGATCAGGTCTTTTGATGTTTACAGTTGGTATCCGATGAATCACAATGAAGTGATGTTAAGAATTTCAAATGGAGAAAATTGGTTTGAGGAAGCGGATTCCATCTGGACAAATTATGTTGCGATCTATGATACGATCTGGACCTGCGGTCCGTCTGGGGTTATTAATAATGAATCCGTCTGGGTACCTTGCGAACTATGGATCGAAGGCTGTATCTCCGGAAAGCAAACCTGGGGTTGTGCTGATACTGTATATATAGTGGGAGATATTACCTACCAAAATACACCTGTCGGTGAAGCACCTGATGATGAGGATAATCCAAACCTTACGGATTACTTTGGGCTTGTCTCAGAAGAGCAGATCCTGCTGAAATATAAGCATTGGGATCCTGTGACTGGTGAAAAAGTGAGCGCTAACTGTAATAATGTCTGGCTTTATGGTAATTTTGCAGCGTACGGGATTGGAGATGAATCTGTTTACGGTGAATTAGCATCTCATTATGACGGAATATTTAGTTTTGAATATCAGCATCCGCACGGTTCAACTCCTCATTTTACGTCATTAAGTCCCTACACACTTCAGGAAACCCTTTATACTTACATTGATCTGCATAAATTTATTTTTCCACCTTCCGATCTTGTCCCACTTAATAAGCAAGGTTTTATTTTACATGGTAACATACCTCTTATGAATAATATGTGTGGATATCCTTATGAGACCGTAGGTTATATATCAAGCTATCCTAACAATGAATCTCCTTATATTTTTCCCTATGGTACCGACTATCCCTGGTACAATCCGGTCTGGCCTGAGTCTTCTGATGATATTTTAAATTGCTGTGAAAGAGGTACAGCTTATATATATGGATCACTGACGCAAGTTCGTAGAGGTTTTATGCATAGGTCTGGAATGGATCCATATAATCATCCCGACCCAAATGAGTGGGATCTTGAGCAGTTCCATTATGATGGTTCTCATCGTTCAACAGGATATAATAAAGCTTATTACGAGGATTCACGTTTACTTAAAGAGGAATTGCCCAATTATCCTATCTCAAAAATCGAAAATGACAGTGTAAATATTGTCTTGTTAAAAAAGCAGGATAATAGTGTTTTAGATACTCTTTTTGTTTTCCCATACGCAGGAATTAAGGGAGATGTTCTTGTTGAACAGAGAGACGATATCATTGCCCTGGCTTATTCCTGGTATGAAAATTCGGATTGCTATTATAAACTCTATTATTCAACCGATGCCGGAGAGAATTTTTCTTGTGCATATTCTAACTCAGGAGAGGAGGGATTAGATCTAATCTCGCTGCATATATCGGATAATTGCATTTATCTCTGGTCGAAAGAAAATGGGGGTGAATACAATTTACACGGTTATGATATGATTGAGAATTCCTATGAATATATCGAGGGATTTGCTGCGGGAGAAGAAGAACTTGTTGCATTTGCTCTGAACGATTCTTACAAAGTTTTTATGAAATTAAATTCCGCAAATCATCCCTTCACCTTGGAAGGATGTTATGCTGAGAATTCGGATGAATTTGATAATGATTTTAACCTGGAGACCGGATTGGATGGGGAAGTGATTGATCTGGAAATTTCAAGTCTGTCATTATCTATCACTGAGGATGATAGTTTATATGTATATTTCAACGAGATTCAGCATGAGATGGAATTTGGTGATCTTTTTCTATTTAAAGGGGCCGTTATTGACCTTTTGAACGCACCTCCCGACGTTATTCCAGGAGTTGAATATAAACTGGGCAATTTCCCCAATCCTTTCAATCCTGATACCAAAATATATTTCAAGCTACCCAATAAAACGGATTATGCAAAACTTACTATTTACAATATCCGGGGAGAAATCGTATATACAAGATCAGAGAAAGATCTGGATGCCGGTTATCATGAATGGTTATGGAATAGTAAAGACAAAGATAATGAATCTGTTTCTTCCGGGATGTATATTTATGAACTCGAGGCGGATGGGTTAAGGAAATTAACAGCTAAGATGCTGTTATTAAAATAATTAATGCCAAAAGTATTTATCCTTTTTTTTTTCTGTGTATTAGTTACTTCGGCTCTGGCAGTTAATTATTTTTCTCCGGTTCATAAATATCAACTAATTTATGTTGGTGAAGAAAATAGAATCTTCGAGCTTGATCATGATTTCATAATCAGGAATTCCGCAAGAGTATTCAACGATTCAATCGATTTCATTCCAGGAAAAGATTATTTTTTGAATTATAATGAAAACCAAATCGTATTTCTGGATTCTCTGGGAAATATAACCCTGGAATACAAAATATACCCTGAAAATCTTACCAGGAAATTTTCCCTTTATCAGATTCAGGATTACAGTGATTCCACCAAAATAAAGTATCCCCAAATAAAAGAAAAAACATTTTATTCAGATACAAAATTGAATATATCAGGTAGTAAAACAATTGCAATCTCTTTCGCTAGTGATGAAGATTTCAGTCTTGATCAATCGCTTTTTCTGAGAATCAGTGGGGAACTTTCCCGGAATGTGAACATCGAAGCCCAGCTTTCCGATAGTGAATCTCCAATAACTCCAGAGGGAAATTCCAGGGAGCTCAGTAGCTTAGATAAAATTTTCCTCAGGCTTTATGGGAAAAAATATGAAATTGCCTTCGGTGATTTGGAAATGGAATTCGAACCTAGAATTTTCATGAACTATGATCCCCGATTTGAAGGATTAAAGGCAGGTTGGTTTTCAGATAATACCTTCGAAGGTGCGGTAGCAATCTCCAAGGGAAAATATAAGACAGTAAGATTGAATGGTGTCGAAGCAAAACAAGGACCATATTATTTAACTCTCGATCAGGAAATAGGTTTACAGGTTGTTCCAGGATCGGAATCAGTTTATCTGAATGGTCAAAAAAAAGAAAGAGGAAGCGATTATACCATAGATTATTCCGAGGGAAGTATTACATTTACTTCTAATAATTTTATCTCAGCTAACTCGATAATCCTGGTAAAATTCGAATACAGCGACGAATATTATCGTCAGAATATGTACCTCACAGAATCCGTTATCAAGCCTTTCAAAAATCTGATCTGGGGAAATGCTTTTATCTATCAACAGGATGATAAGAATAATCCGTTGCAAACGGATTTTTCAGATCATGACATCCAGATACTTGAAACTGCAGGTGACAGTCTGGCTTGGGGTAATGGGGCAGTAGAAACCGATCCTGGACTGGGAAACTATATTTACAATGAAGCCGATGACAATTATGAATATGTTGGTTTCGATTCAACGGGGAACTACCTTGTATATTTTAGTTATATCGGTATAAATCAGGGAGATTACCAGCAACTCGAAGATGAATTGGGTAATACTTATTACGATTATGTTGGTGAGAATATGGGAAGTTATTTACCTTTAAGGCAATTGGTAAAACCGGAACGAAAACTCAATTGGGATTCGGAACTTAAATATGAAGTCTCCAGTCTGAGCTTCAAAGCGGAAGGGATCTTATCAGATCTTGATAAAAACACTTATTCAAACAAGAACGATAATGATAATCAGGGTTTTGCTTACCACCTGCAATCGGCTTACCAACCGGAATTTGATAGAATAAAACCAACAGTAGAATTAAGTTATCGCTATATTTCCAAAAAACTGGAGTCGTTTTCAGATGTAGAAACTCCCCAGGATAATTATGAGATAAACCAAAATCTGCAAGAAGAAGACAGTAGGGAATATGCAGCTGACTTTGATCTGATTGTAGATGATAATTTTTCCACCAATGCTCTTTACAAGATCACAAAAGAAGATAATGCAGAGCAGGATTATCTGAATTTTAAGACAAGATTGATGAATTTCAAAGCCTTACCGGAAATCACCTACCGTTATCTAAATTGGTCGGAAACCCAAAAGATGGATGAAGAAGATTCTGAAATAAACTCAAAAATCTACCAGCATGAAGTAAATGCTCTTTATGGGATCGGTAAATTTATGGTTTCTGGTGATTATTATCTTCGCACGAGGAAAGAAGAATATTACGCATCGGAAGAAGGTAGGAAAACAGATCGTCGTAAAATAGGATTAAAAACCAGAGAAATCAGCAATCTAACAGGTGAAATATTCTATGAAATTGAGCAGATTGATTCTTTAGACAGTTCTTCCGAATGGACAAAAGAAAGCTTGTCCAGTACTATCGGAATTAATGCTTTTCTAACCTATGATAATAATTCGTTGAGAATCAAAGCTTCTCATCGGGAAATCGAATCCCAGGAAAAAAGTAAATACGACTTGGCAGAGATATCCAGCGTTAACTCTTTCTGGCAGGATTTTATAAATCTTTATGGAAATTATTCCCTGCAAAATGTAGAGTTCTATCCTAAATTGAGGGAATTCCAGTTTGTGGGCGAGGATCAAGGTTCCTACGATCAAGACAGCCTTTACGTTGGTTTTGGAGAAGGTGATTATGATTGGATTGTAACTAATATAGACTACGATAATCCTGAACTTTCCATAGAGGTAAATGCAAGCTTGACCCTTAACCTAAAACCAGCAGTACTTACAAATTGCTATCTGCGAAATTTAGAAACCAAAACCGAACTTCTGATACTTGAAAATTCCAATAGCGAAGATAAATTCAAAGTCTATTTCTTAAATCCGTCTTATCTGATGCAGGATAATTCAACTCTCTACGGACGTCGAGTTATCAGACAAGATCTCTGGTGGGATATATTCCCAAGTAAACTTTCAGCAAGATTATCTGCCCGACAGGAATGGACTAAAGATGGTCGCTATAACGAAGTTATGGAAGAGATGAATCTTGATGACTATGAAGTAAGCTTTCAGTATACGGCATCTCGGAAAGTAAAATTTGAACTTGCCTATCAGAATAGAAAAGAGGAAGAATCAAGATACAAGTCTGTAATTGCATTAAATTCGGCTTCACTTGATTTCCGATACAGATTATCCAATGATATCAACCTGAATTCCAATCTTGATCTGGTTCAGGAATCAGGCTCCGAAATTAGTGCAGAGAATGATTATAATCTGGACAGCATTGAGTTGACGGAAACAGTTACTTATTTTTATAGAAGCAAATACAGGGTGTTTACAAAATTTTCCTATCGCTATAATAAAAGAGAAGGTTCAACTTTTTTAAGTTTTTTAGCTGACAAAAAAGAGGGGAATATTTTTAAGTGGAATCTGGATATTGATTATAGATTGAACAGTTATACTTCGGCAGTGTTGGAATATACAGGCAATAAATATCCACAACGTAATGAGGAACATCAACTGAGCGTGGAAATAAAAGCGGAGTTTTAGATGATAATTGAAACGGCAAGGTTGGTTATTAGGTTACCCGATTGTAGTGAGAGGGATATTCAGATGTATTATGATCTCTGGAATTCCCAGGAAGTAATGAGTCTTGTGGGCTTTCCGCAAGGATTACTGATCCAGCGGGAAGAGATCAGGAAGAAAATTTTTGCAGCTGGTGACAGGATCTTTAATCGTACTCTTGTAATAGAACTGAAGAAGAATTTTCTTCCGATCGGTGAAGCAAAGATGAATCTTCCTGATGAAACTAACATTGCAAGGACGGATATCAAGATCCTGCCCAATTATTGGAACAACGGTTTCGGCAAGGAGGTAAAATCGGCTCTGGTTGACTATATTTTCGAAAATACTACTGCCATAGCAGTGGAAGCAACTCCCAATAAAAAGAACTTGGCTTCTCAGAAAATCCAGAAGTTTGTGGGAGCAAGCAAAGTAGGGGAATCTGTCTATTGTTTTCCAGACAAAATGCGAAGCTATACAAAGGATGTGGAATATTGTATATTTAGACTTTATCGAGATGTCTGGCAGAAAAGGAATAAAGATAATAAAAATGATTGATAAAATATTAGCATCTCTTAAAGAAAACCAAAAAGCTCTTTCAGAATTGGTCAAGGCAGAACATACTCATAAATCGATATTACGGATCGCAAAAGAGATTGCACAATGCTTTGAAAATGAGGGTAAATTGCTGATATGTGGAAATGGTGGAAGCGCAGCTGATTCTATACATTTTGCTGAAGAACTAGTCGGACGTTTCCGCAAAGACAGGGTTGCCCTGCCTGCATTGGCACTTACAGATCCTGCTTTTTTAACTTGTGTGGCTAATGATTACGGTTTTGAACATGTGTTCTCCCGTGGGGTGGAAGCCTTTGGTAAGAGTGGGGATATCCTGATCGGAATCTCAACCAGTGGAAATTCCGATAATGTTGTTTTGGCAGCAGGAAAAGCAAGAGAATTGAATATGAAAGTTTTCGGTTTGTTAGGACGAGATGGAGGAGAGCTAAAAAAATTCTGTGATCAGAGCTTGATTGTACCAGCAAATAAAACTGATCGGATTCAGGAAATTCATGGTCTGATGATCCACATAATAATCGAAATGGTAGAACGAATAATGTTCCCAGAGAATTACCGGGATTAATTCATAACTATTTACACTCGGTCAATTATTTTTAACAATCAGGAGATTTAATGAGACTTGTTATCCAGAGAGTGAGATCTGCGGGAGTGGCAGTTGATAACCAGATCATAGCGAGGATCGGTAAAGGATTTTTGATCCTGATTGGCGTAGAAAAGAACGATGGTCCTTCCAAAGCTGAGTGGTTGGCAAGGAAAACTGTTGAGTTGAGGATATTCAGTGACGAACAAGGTAAGTTTAATCGTAGCTTAAAGGAAATAAACGGGGAAATCCTGCTTGTTTCTCAGTTCACCCTCTATGCCGATTGCCATAAAGGAAGACGCCCCGGATTTGATAAAGCAGCACCTCCAAAGCTGGCGGAGGAATTATATTTATATTTTGCCCAAGAACTAAAAAAGTATGATGTTAAAGTTAATAAAGGGGTTTTTGGGGCAAATATGCAGGTTTCCCTACTAAATGATGGTCCAGTTACAATTATCCTGGAAAAGTAAAGCATGGCTTATAAAAATGTGATCTTCGATCTGGGTAAAGTTCTAGTAGATTACGACTTTAAGATCTTTTACGAAACACTAGGCTTAAAACCTCATGAAAGATGCCTGGATAAAGCAGAAGAAGCGATCCTTCTTTTTGAATCGGGTAAAATATCACGACGGAAATTTTTTGGAGAAATGAGTCAGATATATGACATTAATGGAACCTTGGAAAATTTCGAGGAATTATGGTGCTCTGTATTCATAGACACATCTGAGATGATGGATCTAGTAAAAGAAGTTAGCGTGAATTACGAGGTTTTTATTTTTTCTAATATCGATGAAGTTCACTTCCCCTTCTTATGGAAAAATTTCCCTGAACTTCATCTTTTTGGGGAGAATTTGATTCTTTCTTATGAAATTGGTGCTGTTAAACCTGAAGTGCAGGCTTATCAAAATGCTTTGGAAAAATTCTTACTTAAAGCAGAAGAAACCATTTTCATTGATGATCGCCCAGTTAATATCCATGTAGCCAAAGACTTAGGAATAAAGGGCATTATCCATAAAAATTCCCAAGAAACCAGAGCGATATTAACTGAATTGATAGAAATATAATTTTTTTTGTGTATTTGTATAGGAGGATAAATAAGATGAGAGTATTATCAATAGTGATTCTGATGCTGTGGACTATGGTTTTTCTAAATGCAATTGATGATGAATTTAAGGTAACCCGGAAACCCGAAATGATGAACCTTGATGAAATAAAAGTTATCGGATTGAACACTCTGGTTAGTAGTAATTATAATGTAATCGGTCATCAATGGGAAAGGTTTATGGAAAGGCAGGACGAGATCCAGAATCCACTTTATCCTGATGTTGGGGTGGGGATAACCTTTGATGTACGGAGAATGAGCGATGAGCAGAATGCAGAGTATTATTTTTACCATTTGGTGGGAGCACCGGTTGAGGGTTTTGATTCAATACCTCAAGGTATGACCTGGTTTGTTATTCCAGCAGGTGATTATGCAAGATTTGTCCATCAGGATGATATTAGCACCCTAGATAAAACATACGGTTATATTTATGAAACCTGGTTCCCTGATTCGGAATATGAATATGACAACGAACGAGTCGAATTCGAATGGTATGATGAAAACTTTCAGCCTGAAAGTGAAGATTCTGAGTTCTATATTTATGTACCGGTAATGAAGCTAAATGAAAACGAACCCGCACAGGAATGATTAACAAGTATTTTCAACTATGCTTTTAGATTGTAACCTCTATCTCCAACATCCAACGGGAAAAAAACTTATTTCTTTCTCAATCTCCTTGAAGAAGATCAGCTATCTATGGTATATTCCCTAAGGTAAGTAAACGTGGAGTGAGATTAATAAAACAAATCCACAGTCATGCTAAGCTTGTCGAAACATGTGGCTTAAATAGTTTTCATGTTTATTCGCTTATACCCTTCGATTGAGGAACTCATGAGTTTACCAAAGGGCTCAGAATGAGACAGGGAATATGTAATATCTTTATTTTCAGTCAATTCGAGATATTCTTCTTGCGTTTCCTAAGAAGAATCTATGATTACATTCCATACTATTTCTTAAGCTCATGTTAGACTCTTGTTAAAATTATTGAAGAGAAGTTCTTCATAGAGGTATTTAAAAAACTAATTGGTCGAGACCATTTCTTATGGTTTTACCTCACAGGATGACCCGTTTTAGGAGTGAGGTTCGGTTTATAAAATGGTCGGGATGACTGGATTTGAACCAGCGACCTTTCGGTCCCGAACCGAACGCGCTGACCGTACTGCGCTACATCCCGACTGGACAAAAAATGGGGAGTAGCCTTTAGTTGTCAATAAAACCCTTTGATTTAAAAAAGGGAAATATTATTTCATATCATTAAACAAATGTCTTGACTTAAAAACCGTCTATTTTTTGCGTTACAAAAAAAATGGAGTATTCTAATGAAAAACATTTTAAGCATATTCCTACTGGTTTTACCAATACTGCTAAACTCAGTTTCTATTGAAGTTCCTCAACCTAAGATTAATAATAACCGATTTGATAATAATCTCCCAGAAATAATCGAACCTGGTCAACCATCAATTCCTTATATCCCTGTGAAAATCTTGCTCGGAATGGGAGAGAGGTTAAGTTCTGTTTCGGTTGTTGCTACTGGAGAACAAAAACAAATCAAGGTAGATAATATTGAGCACGCTAATTATCAGATCCCGATCTCAAGTAAAGATTTAAAGAAAGCTCTTCCTGACCCTGAGATTTATGAGAATGATGATTTTTTCCCAGCTCAGGATTATAAGGTTCTGGGAGTGCAGCGAATGAATGGATACGATATACTGCTCGTTAATATTTATCCGTATAAATATAATCCTGTCAAAGGATTAATTGCCTGGAACAATATCTACGAGTTGGAATACACTGCTAACTTTGATCCTGATGTTTCAGCTATGCAACAGGAATATTTAAGAAAGGATTTAGAAATCATTACTAAGATTTCTTCCTATGTTATTAATCCTCAGAAGATAGTGTCATATCACAAATCGTACGGGCAAACGCAACGTGAGCTTCTGGATCCTGCTAATCCATACGCTTTGATAATAATAACCGATGAGCTTAGGGAACCTTATTTTGAAGAATTCGTCAGCAGGCGTAATTCTATGAATCTGACAACAGGAGTTTTCCTGGTGGAAGATATTTATCAGGAATATGACGGTGTAGATCAAGCCGATAAGGTAAGAAATTTTATTATTGATGCTTATCAGATATTCAGTGGAACTGATACACCCCTGGAATATGTTCTGCTGGGGGGAGATGATGAGATAGTACCTAAACGGGGTTGCTATGGTCAGGTTGGTAACACGGTAGATAATGGTATTCCATGTGACTTATATTTCAGTTGTCTTGATGGGAATTGGAATGCTAATGATAATTCGATCTACGGTGAATGGGAAGATGAAGTCGATATGCTTCCTGAAATAGCGATCGGCAGGATTCCAGCCGAATCGGAACAGGAATTCGATCATTTCTTTTATAAGACATTTTATTACGAGGATAACTATTGCTTGAGTGATGATATAGCATATATGCTTGGTGAAAACCTGAATTGGGAGCCATTGACGTGGGGAGGAGACTACAAGGATGAGGTTGCTCCCTTGTTAGATGAAAATATTCATATATTCACCCTTTATGATCGGGATGGAACTTACAGTGCAATGGCTGTAAAAGATGCGATCGACTATGGGGTAAGTGTTTTAAATCACATGGGACACTCTAACGAGAGTATGGTGTTTGGACAAAATATTGGAATGACAAATAATTACACGAATACAGAATATGGATTTGCCTATTCACAGGGTTGCTATCCTGCTGCTTTTGATGAATCAACCAGTGGGATTGCGGAATCAATCGCTGAAAACCTTGTGATCAAAGAACATGGGTTGTTTGCTTTTGTTGGTAATACCAGGTATGGCTGGTATAGTCCCGGTAGTACCAATGGAGCATCTCAACCTTATGATATCGCTTTTTTTGATGCTATCTACCAATATGACATCAGAGAAATGGGTAATGCTTTGCAGTATTCCCGGGAAGTATTGGTGAACCAGGCTCTGCAATCGGGTGTAATGCGCTGGGTCTATTTTGAACTTGTTCTTTTTGGTGATCCTTCTTTGCAGGTCAAGCAAGCATCAGGAGGTTTTCCTCTGATCCAACCTGCAGCCAGTTTTATCGACGATACACAGGGAGATGGAGATACAATCGTCAATCCCGGTGAAACAGTCGATATTTACATTACCCTGGAAAATCTGGAAGGTTGGTCAGATGCCGAAGATGTTTATGCTATAATCAGTTTTAATGATGATACCATAAATGTTTCTCAGGACAGTGTATATTACGGATATATTCCCAACGGCTCGATTGGTTCATCCGGATCTTTTGTGATACATATTCCCCAGGATGTACCATATGGTAATTACACCTATCAACTCGATGTATATGCCTCTGTAAATCGAAATTTGGAATTTCACAAGACCTATGAACAGGAGATTGAGATCTCCCTTTATCAACTGCACTGGCCCTGGTTCGGAGCCGCTTCCTTCATAAGTAATCCTATGTTGATCGATTTCGATAACAACGGCAGCAGGGAAATATTGATTCCCAATTCCAATGCAGATTTCCATTTACTTGATATCTATGCCCAAGAGATCTCAGGATTCCCCTGGATAAGCGATGAGAATATCTGGAGAAGTACAGCACTGGGAGATATCGATGGAGATGAATCGTTCGACCTGGTCATTGCCAGCAGGAACGGGAGAATATTTGCCTATGGAAATAACGGTGACATGTTGTTTTCCTATGAAGATTGCCTGGAACAATTATTGACTCCCATAATTGCGGATCTGGATTCGGATTCTTTACCAGAAGTGATCAGTTTTGGAATAGACAAAAAGCTTATAGTCTTAGATTCAAGCGGGAATTTGAAATCAGGATTTCCGATTGAATTATCTTTTATCGGCAGCACGGAAATGGCTGTAGCCGATCTAAATGAAGATGGCAATAAAGAAATTATCATCGGGACTAACGATGGTAATCTTTACGCTATTCGAAGCAATGGAGAGAACCTTTCCGGATTTCCTGTAAATATCGGTTCACCAATTTTAGCAGCTCCTGTAGTATCACCGGATAGAAAGATCATCATTGGGTCTGCAAACAGCCAGATGCATATTATCGGTTCGGAAGGGGATATTGAACTTAGTCTTGAACTTGATTCCAGAATAGCAGGTTCTGCAATTCTGGCTGATTTTGATAATGATAATAACTTGGAAATAGCTTTTGGGACAGTTTTTGGGGGATTGTATCTCCTGGAATTTGATGGTAGTACCCTTAATGGTTTTCCGGTAATGCTGGAAGCTCAGTTTTCCAATCCTCCTTTAGCTGCGGATATAAATAATGATCAATATATCGATCTTTTGGCAATGACAAGTATGAATTGCCTGTTTGCCTATCATTACACCGGACTGGAATTTGATTTCTCACCTGTCCCTACTAATCTCAGCGGAAACACTCCTGTAAGCATAGATGATGTCGATTTCGACGGTGATTATGAAATAGTATGTGGAAATACCGATGGTGTGGTTATACTCGACTGTAAATTGGATGCCGGTGAAGACCTTCCCTGGCGTACTTATCGGGGAAATTACCAGAGAACAGGATTTTATGGAGATAATCAACTTTTGAATAATCAGAATGAAATTGTACCAGCAGAATTTACCAAATTGTATCAAAATTATCCCAATCCTTTCAATCCTAATACCAGAATATCATTCCAGCTTTCTGAACAATCATCGGTTGAATTGAGTATTTTCAATATCAAGGGACAAAAAGTAAAGACACTAGTGCCAAAACAAATATTTGAAAAAGGTTTGCACGAATTTGAATGGTACGGGAAGGATGATAATAACAGATCGGTTACCTCGGGGATTTATTTCTACAAACTAAATAGCCTTAAAAAGGTTTCAGTTAAAAAAATGTTACTTTTGAAATGATCAAAAGATAGAATTAACTTCGAAGGCGGTCTTGGTACCGCCTTTTTTTGTCTGAATAGGAAATTTCTCATCTATCAAAACTAAAAACAATTTCATTCAAAAAACTTGATAAAAAGGCTAATTTATCGATTAATGAAATCGCTAAGCTAAAAATGCAATATTTCGCCTATCCAATTGCTGAACTATAGACTTTGATCAGGATCATTGCTTTAAGAACTATTACCAGGATTAATCTAATCAAAATTTCACCAGAGGAATGTTATTAATAATTAGATTTAGCAGATGATTGTACACTTGAGTTTGTATCAGAGAATAGAATTTGAAGGAAATAAGTACTCAATACACTTTATAATTTGACTTAGGAATAAGAATCTCATTGTTTTTACAGAGCTTGTTAGCTGATTAATCATAAAAATTTCTTGCCTAGATTGGAGTTTTATTATCTTTTGCTACAAAAGCAGATAAAGGATTTATGAATGATGAAAGGTACCGTTAAATGGTTTGATGACACCAAAGGTTATGGATTTATTCTTACGGAGGATGGAACCGAGTATTTTGTCCATTGGAAATCTATAGTTACAAAATCGGATAAAGAAAGAAAATATCTGGTTAACGGTGAAGAAGTGGAATTTGATACTTTCCAGACCGATAAGGGAATACAGGCAATTAATGTAATCAGGTTGAATCCTAATCCGGAATAAGAAACGATTTTTTTAAAGCGACGTTCAGCGTCGCTTTTTTTGTTATGAAGGAATTTTTACCCACAACTCAGCAGGAAATCAAATCTCTTGGTTGGAAACAGGTTGATATCATTTTGATAACAGGTGACGCTTATATCGATCACCCTTCCTTCGGAACTGCTTTGATCGGTAGATCATTACAGGCAGCTGGGTATAAAGTAGCTATCTTGCCTCAACCCGACTGGTGTAAGAATAGAGATTTTCTAAGCCTTGGTTTGCCCAGACTTTATTTTGGAATTTCAGCTGGAAATATGGATTCAATGGTCAATCATTATACAGCTAGTAGAAAAAAACGTTCCAGTGATGCTTACTCTCCAAATGCTGCATCAGGTTTAAGACCCGATCGGGCAAGTATAATATATTCTCAGAAAGTTAGATCGCTTTTTAAAAAGACTCCAATAATCCTGGGAGGGATAGAAGCCAGCTTAAGAAGAATTCCCCATTATGATTACTGGAGTAATAAAATCAGAAACTCGATCCTATTTGATGCTAGAGCGGATCTTATCGTTTATGGGATGGGAGAAAAAGCAGCAATTGAAATTGCAGATAGGTTGAACAAAAATAAGAATATGGCTAATCTAGAAAATATTCCTGGAACAGTTGTTTCAGTGCAAGAGATAGACCGGGAAGAATCAATCTTTTTACCGGAATTTCGAACTGATTTTTCTACTCAAGATTATCGTAAGATGGTATTAACCTTTAATAAATATCAATCTACCAGGACAATTTACCAGAGATTTTCTCAAAGGTATCTAAAGCACAATAAACCAAGCAGTCCTTTAACAGAGAAAGAAATAGATAAAATTTACGAACTTCCCTTTACCAGAAAACCTCATCCCCGATACAAAAATCAGAGAATAACAGCCTTTGAACAGATCAAAAACTCTATTACCTCACATCGCGGTTGCTTCGGTGGATGTAATTTTTGTGCCCTCAGTGTTCACCAGGGCAGGGAAATCCAATCAAGAAGTATCCATTCAATTAAGAAAGAAATAAAGAAATTTAGCTCAAATCCTGAGTTTAAAGGAACGATTTCCGACATCGGAGGACCAACTGCTAATATGTATGGTTTGGTTTGTAAACTTGAGGATCAATCGAATTGTAAAAGATCTTCCTGTCTGTATCCTGAAATATGTTCAAATCTAAATTTATCTCAAACCGGACAGATTAATTTACTGCGGGAAGTTGCCCAAATTGAGAATATAAAGAATGTTTTCGTTGCTTCAGGGATCAGGCATGATCTTGCTTTACGAGATCTAGCGTATGTGTCCGAACTTATCAAGAATCATACGGGTGGATTGTTGAAACTGGCTCCAGAACATAAAAGTGGAAAAGTATTGAAGTTAATGAACAAACCCGATTTCAGACTATATCAAGATTTTGTGAAATTATTTAGAAAAATATCCCATAGTTCCGCGAAAAAACAATATATAGTTCCTTATATCATGGTGGGACATCCGGGTGAAACTCTCCAGGAAACCCTGGAGTTGGCTCTTTATTTAAGGAAAAACAACATCAGGTTAACTCAAGTCCAGGAATTCACTCCAACCCCGATGACGCTCAGTACGATGATGTATTACACGGCTCTAGATTTGAAAGGTGATTCCATTCATATTCCGGGTGAAAGAGAAAAAAAATTGCAAAAAGCCCTTGTTCAATGGTTCATGCCCCGAAATAAGAAATATGTAATAGAAGCATTGCGTAAACTTGATCGAAAAGATTTATTTAACCTGTTTCTTGGTAAAACCGCTTAATTGCCTTCCTTTTTTTTAAATTTTTCTAGGGTTTTAAGATCGACAGATTTTAATTTTAAAAGACCTTTTTCATCCCTCACAGCTAATTTCTGCAGTTCCGGGGGAAGATTATCAACCTCGATCTGATAGAATTTTTGAGGTGATTTCGGGAAATCAACTATCTTTATAGCATTTTCATTATAGATTTCAAAGACAGTTAAAAAAATTTGGTTTATTCTGGTGGTGGAGTCATAAGCAACATAAAGCTGGTATTTGTTGTCTGAGATATATTTGATATCATATCCTTTTACGGATTTAATATTAATATTAGGTACTTTGGGCGGGATCCTACAATCTCGGAGATAAATGTTCATGGTCTCCAGTTTATTATTCTCCAAAGCTTTTTTAAATTTTTTCAGGAAATTCATCAGGTTTTCATGTAATTTAGCTCCGACAATTTGCTTTGAGGCTATCATACCCATTTCCCTGTTGTAGTTAGCACGTAATTCTGATTTTAATCTGTAGATCCTTTTTTTTAGAGCTTCATAATTCTGCTTTTTTCGCCTGGCGATCTTCTTGACCCTGAATCCATTTTCTGCATAGGTTTTAAGTAATTCCCGTTCAGGTTTAGATAGAATATCAGTGTACCTTTCAATGATCTGATCTATGTTTTCAGATTGTGTTGGATTATCATCCAGAAAGTTATTGGTTAGTTGATTTTCAATTAGCTCAAAACTTGTAGCGGATTTAACAGGATCATTTTTGCTTTTTCGCAGAAAATCAATAGCCGTATTCTTGGTCGTCGTGTATATCCAGTTATCAAGATTTTCGTGGTTTATTCTATCCCGGTTAAGGTGATATTTCATAATTACTATCTGGGCAAGATCTTTGCAATCTTCGTTGCTGGAAACGTATTTCTTGATGATCCTAAAAGAGTTTTTAATCAAATCTTCGTAGTATTTATCATTTCCCTTTTTCATATCCTACCTTGATCAGCATAAATAAAGACTTTTAATCTGTTTTCGTCCCCCTTTAATGCGATATTTCGTATATATAATTAAAAGGAGGTTAATTTATACATTTTATTATATCTAACTTAGTCAATAATTTTTCCTAATAAAAAATTAAAAAAAAAAGAAATTATAAAATTAGGCGCAAAAACCCATTCTTATCTTTATAAGAATTAGTGCCTTAACCCGGTTTTCGTCCCCTTTGCGCCTAATTTTGCGTATATTATTATTGAAGGGGGCAAAATGAAAAGGTTAGTTTTAGTATTATTTGTATTATTAAGTTTTTCTTTTAATGTTTTTGCTGGTCCACTACCTACATATGATCCAAACAAATATCCGGAAACCAGCTGGCAAGAAATTCAAGGAACCAATTATATTGTACTTGAAGTTACCGAAGATTATGAAATCATCGAGATTGATGGTAAAATTTATGTAGTTTTTTATTAAATCGAGCTCAGTTGTGATGAACATATTTATTACTGAAGATGAGCAGATCATTGCTGAAGATTTAAAACTTACTTTGAAGAGAATGGGCTATGACGTAATTGGGATAGCCTCCAAAGGAAAGGAGGCTATTTCAATGATCGAGCAAACAAATCCTGACCTTATCTTAATGGATATTATGCTTGATGGAGAGATGACGGGGATCGATGTTGCAAGATACCTGATGGATCGACTGGATATACCCATAGTCTATCTTACTGCCTACTCTGATGAAAACACTTTGAAGGAAGCTTCTGAAACATCTCCCTATGGTTTTCTCTGCAAACCATTCGAAGAGAAACAACTCTATGCAACTCTGGAAATGGCTTATCATAAATTCAAAAAAAAATTAAGCTAGCATGATATGTCCTTGATGAGGTTGTGAGAATTGTATTTACGAAATCTTGAGCAGATATGATCAATAATAGAAAATTTATTTAATTACCCCAATTACCCCTTACAAATGAATTAATTTTTATATTTTAACCGCTGTAAGGATTGTTATATAATAAGACATTTCTAAAATGATATTTTAATCTTAAATACTGATTATTTCCCGTCCGAATTACTAACAGCAGCGAATCCTAATATTCAATTAATACTCTAACTTCAAGTAAAATGAAGCTCTTAATTTCCATAAAAAACCTGATATTAGTTTATGATTACGTTTGTGTATATACTTATATAAAAAAAATCAAAGTAGTTTTAGATTAAAGAAATAGCATTCCGGATGTTTTATTTCTCCTGAAATATTTTCATCTTTATAATTCACATTATTCGCTGAATAATAATATTTTTTTCTTGCTTTTTTATTAACTTCTCAGGATTAAATGCAATGGAATAAAAATATGAGGTTATGATTATTAAAAATCTTGATCTGGGTCAATTAAAGCAAAGTATAGAAGCTGATTTCTGCGAAAACGAACCTTTAGCTCGACATAACTGGTATAAAACAGGTGGATCAGCTGATCTTTTGGTTTATCCTCATAATCAAAAATCCTTAAAGAAACTCATTGCTTTGATCAAAAGGGAAAAAATCAATTTCACAATAATTGGAGATGGAGCTAATCTGCTTGTAAGTGATTTTGGATTCAGGGGTATAGTAATTAAACTGAAGCGTTATTTCAATCAAATCAAACTTAAAGATCTTCAGCTGGAGGCAGGAGCAGGGGCTCTGCTCGATGAGATTATCTCTTTCTGCGTAAATAAAGGATTGGGGGGGCTGGAATATCTTTCGGGTATTCCCGGTACAATTGGTGGTGCCCTGATCATGAATGCCGGTACAGATAATGGAGTGATCAGTGATATGCTTATCCATGTCAGATGTATTGATGAAGATAATCAGTTTATCCAAATCGGAAATAAGGATATTACTTTTGCCTATCGAAGTGCCCCCGAATTAAAGGATAAGGTAATTCTCTCTGCTTGTTTTGAATTGAAAAAGAATTCAGTTAAGGCACTTAAAAAGATTAGAGATGATCGCTTGATATGTCGCAGGAATAATCAACCCCTGGAATTTCCTTCCTGCGGGAGTGTGTTTAAAAGACCTGTGGGGCATTATGCAAGTAAATTGATTGATGAGCTGGGACTGAAAGGGTATCGGTACAAGAATGCAATGGTATCAAAAAAGCATGCAGGATTTATTGTTAATCTGGGTGGGGCAACATCGTCTGATATTTTGAGAGTTATGAAAGAAGTTCAAAAAAGGGTTTACGAAGAGGTTGGTATAAAGCTTGAGCCGGAGGTAAAATTTATTGGTTTTACGGCTCAGGAGATTTTATGAATCATGTATTTATTGTTTCAGATGGAACTGGTCAAACAGCTACTATGGCTTTGGAGGCAGCTCGGATGCAATTTCCTGGTGTTGAAGTCGAATACCATACAAAGTCTAAAGTTGATTCTGAAGCAAAAATAAAAAGCATAATTCAAGAAGCTTCTAAATTCAATGCATTCATAGTACATACCCTGGTATCTAACCGGATGCGGGGATTCATGGTGAAAGAAGCCAGATTGAACAATATTGAGACCATTGATATAATGGGACCACTTCTCTCGAGATTATCAAATCAGCTTGCTCTCTCACCCTCTGAGAAACCGGGTTTGTTTCATCATCTCAATGAAGAATATTTTCGGAAAGTAGAGACTATGAATTTTGCTTTCAAACATGATGACGGATTGAGGTCCAATGAGCTGACTAAAGCAGAAATAATCCTGATTGGGGTTTCAAGGACATTCAAAACACCTCTATCGGTATATCTTGCTTTCAAAGGTTGGCTAGTAGCAAATATACCTATCATCCTGAATATCAAACCGGAAGCAAATATTTTTCAGGTAAAACCCCATAAAGTGTTTTATCTCAGCACAACAGCTACTCGTTTAACCCAACTGCGACAGGTAAGAAATCAAAGGCTTGGAGAAGCAGGTGGAGAATATTCTAATTATGAATATGTTAAAAAAGAATTGGAATATGCTTATTCTATTTACTGCAGAAATCCGGATTGGACTCTCATTAATGTAACCAATAAATCTATCGAAGAAATTGCCTCAGAGATAATTGTTATGGTAAGAAGTTATCGGGATTAATAATTCTGCTCAGCAAGATCCAAACTGCCCGTTACCCCTTTTTAACTAATCCTATCGTCAGTTGGATTATTTTTTAATGTAAAAAAGATCAAATCTTCACTGATTTAAGGTGTAATTATTTGTTGACATTTATCAGATTGGATATTATTGATATTAAAAATATTGGAAGAAAGAAATCTGATGAATTCCGGTAAGGATAATCAATGAAATCCGATGCTCATTTTTATGCTGTTTTAGCTTTTGCTAGAGGATTGGGTTTTAAGAAAGAGATTGCCCATCAAATTGCTTATGCTTCCCAATTTGTAGATGATGCCAGGGTCGACCAAATTGTTTTAAATCGTGAACCTGATAATTCTGAATATGATATTATAGAAGATAAGCCTGCTTTTTTTGGTATGTCGACCTGCCATTGCTATCTGAAGGTAAAGTCCTTTAACTATAATGCAATGATCAATAATACCAGCGCTTTTCATTTTGTTCCGGCTGGAGAAGGAAAAAGCTTCGTCAAGAAAATGCGCTGTAAAAAAGATAATCCCGTAATTAATAAGATCCTCAGGGAAGCTATTCTGGAAGAGGATCCGGTTATCTTGGGAGTCACACTTCATCCTTATGCTGATAGCTTTTCACATCAAGGTTTCTCAGGATTAATGAGCCGAGTAAATGACATTAAGAACATTAAACTCTATTCTAACTATTATAAGGTCCTTCCATTCAAATTTGTTATTTTAATACAGAAAATCCTCAGAAACAGTTATGACCGATATCTGGACAAATTCATGCCTGCTTATGGCCATGGGCAGGCTTTATCCTATCCAGATCTGCCTTTCTTGAAATGGACATACGAATATGATTATTCAGATGAATTCCTGGAAGACTATCGTTCATCAGAATTGATAAATAATCCTGCTAGATATAGATTAGCTTTTGAAAAAATAAAATCAGTTTTAAGCCGGTATCTGATAAATTATCCCCAGTATAAAGACCATTCAGTGAAATTTAAAAATTTTGAGGATTTGTTCGAATTGTTGACACAAAGACATGGGAATATAAGAAGAAGAAAAAACTGGATTAAAGCTTTGGTTAATCTTGATTTGTTCGATCGGAATGATCCTATTCTTAAGTACGATGAATTTGCCTGGCTCAAATTGGCATTCAAGGATTTCAAAAAGAAGAAATTCCGAAAACGGATAATAAACTTTGCTGTGATTGAAGATAATTTTGCACAATCTTGTTGGTATCGGTTTTATAAAGCTGTAAAATGGTATAAAGAAAGGTTCTTCAAGTACTGCTTTATTGAAGGTATAGAGATTCAGACTTAATAAGAGAAATGCTGAGTGGTTTTTTGAAATTCATCTTGGCATTATTTTTTTTGCTATGATATTTTAATATCTCTACTTAAAAGGTCTGCTGAGTAATATGGAGTCAGGAAATGAAAATTCCCAAGATTCATTTACGTGAAAGAGTAAGGAAAACATCTGATCTATTCGCACCTGGGACAATATTGTTCGAACGTAAAAAAGATTTTATCAACCAGGCGATAATTGAAGCGCAAAACTTGTTCTGGGAAGAACAGAATCAAGTTTCCAAATGGTCTCATATCGGTTTTTTTGGTTCTGATGGTATGTTTTACGAAAGTACGGTTAAATTAACCTGGCATAAATTTGTATATGGGATAAGGATTACATCTCCGGAAAAGCTGATCAAGGAGATCCTAAAAGAAGATGAATGCATAGGATTACAATATGATCTGGCAATATCGGGGAAAAAGCTAAAACAAGCTACTGAGCAGGCAAGAAATATGTGGAGAAAGGGTTATTTATATGGTGGATTGGAACTGTTCGGTACCCTTTTGGTCTTGTTACGCTGGAAATTGGTAAGAGATCCCAAGAAAAGGAAAAAATTACTTAAAACACATAATCCCTTTGAAAGAAGAAAAAACCTTTATTGTATAGCCTTTGTGGCAGAATGCCTCCAAAAAGCAGATCTTAGCTATTTGGAGGTTGAACCCTCAATTGCAACTGTTGATCATGGTTGGTTTACTAAGATCAAACATAAAAAAAGGATCATCGAACTTTCTAGGGATTCCGCTAGTGAGGAATAAAGCTAATTCTATGAACGTATAAACTACATTGACAATTACTGGAAATTATTGAAAAAAAAGATAAGATTAAAAAAAAGGATGGATAGAATGATAGTAAGAATTACCCTGATATTATTAGTGATTATAGCAGTTTTATATCCGGATTTCATCGATGCTTGTACAGCTTTTTCTTTCTCTTTGGAAGAAGGTCAGATTATGGGTTGTAATCTCGATTTTGGTTGGGGCGAGGGATACGTTGTTGTTAACAAAAGAAATTTGAAGAAGGATCTGGTTTTTGTGGAGGATGAGAATGAACAGTTTTTCTGGATCTCACAATATGGAAGTATAAGCTATAATTTCGCTGGTCAGGAACACCCATGGTGCGGAATGAATGAAGCTGGACTCATGGTTTGTATGCTTTGGTTAAACGATACGGTCTTACCAGAAGCGGATGAAAGAATGCCTGTGCGTGGCATAACCTGGGTACAATACCAGCTAGATAATTCCGCAACGATTCAAGAAGTCATCAAAAGTGATGAGGATATCAGGTTGACTGGAGAAAAATGTCATTTCTTTGTCTGTGATATTGATGGTAATACAGCTGTATTTGAATATCTTGATGATGGTCTGGTCTGTTACACAGATGAAGATTTACCGGAAAGGATCCTTACAAATCATCCTTATGGTGAAAAGGTAGAAAATACTACTGAAAATACCGATTCACCACTCAGCTCCAGGAATAGATTTTCAATTGTTTCAGAGATGCTTAAGAAAACAAAACCACGTAATACCAAAGGTGCGGTACCATACGTTTATAATATTCTTCATTCGGTTTCCGGAAAGAGTACAAAATGGAACGTGGTGATGTCTCAAGCTAATCGTAACTTATATTTTAAAACAGCAGAGAATAATGTTTATCGCCGGGTTAACATGAACAACTTTAACTATAACTGTTTTGAACCAGTTATGATGCTGGATATTAATGCTAAAGGTGGTGGGGATAAGTCTAAGCATTTCCTTAAATATGATCATCAAGCTAGTCTGGATATTTTTAAGAGATTTTCAACCTGGTGGGGAATAGAACTTAGCCCGGAGCAGTCAGAAGCCTGTATCAAGACAATTGAAGATTTTGAATGTCAGGAAGAAATGAATTAATCTGATTCTTTCGATTTTTTGAGGTTTATTTCTGCCAGTAGAGCTTTAAATCTTTCATCACCGCAGCTTTTTCATCTTCTCCCAGGATACTGTATATACTGATTAGAGTATCAATTACCTTTTGGTCGGATGCATCCAGTTCTCTGCAGATTAGCAAATATGTCTCAGCTTCTTTTAAATGAGCAACTACGTCGCTGGAAAGTGAATCCCGTTTGGGATCTAACTCTGGATTAAGCAAAGGAAGGGAAATATTATAATGATGTAAAGCCAGGTTGTATAATGTAAGCTTATCGTCCGGTACAATTTCCAGAGCCTTTTCATAATATTCTATGGCTCTTTCTTGATTTAGATCTTCCAGGAGATAGGCATAGGCAAAGTTGTTGTGAAAGCTTTGAGGATTATCCTTGACCAGGGTTTTGTATTTTTGGATAGCTGATGATACTCTTTCAGGAGTCTGGTTATAGATATGTAATTCATACAAAATCATTTCCTTTTTAACTTCGAAACTTTCGACTTCAAGTTTGTTAAAAATGTCAGGATCAAATTTTTTCCTGGCTTTATCAAGTTTGTTCTCCTCATTCTCGATAAACACATATCCCAGTCTTATATTTTCTAAACTTTTATCGAGATCTTTTTTTACCTCAAAATCATATTTTGCCAGATCAAGATATAGCAAAGCAACCTCAAAATCAGGAATTTTTCTATGCTCTTGATCGTATAATCTGATTGTATTTTTTACTTCCGCAGTGGCAGCAAAATAATTCTGTTTAACAAAGAAACGACGGGCACTGAAAAAATGCACCAGATAGTTTTCTCTGTCAATATCCAGGGCAGCCGCAAGATGATAGTCCAGTTGGAGGATAGAGTCCTGTCTCTTGATCTGATCCAGATTCTTTTCTCTAATCAGGAAAAAGATCACTTCTTCCGCATAATCCAGTAATGGCTCAAAGATGTTATTAAGTTCCAGTTCGATCTTAATCAGAAGTTCACCTTTAGCTTTTTTTTCTCCCCTTTTGAGATCTTGATAACTTTTCAGAAGATAATCTTTATGATCTTGGATCAGAGAATAATCTTCTTTTTCTCGAGCATGTTTTATCATTTCCAATCTTGATTTTGCCAGATAATAAGATAATTCGGCTTGTTGTAGAGGAGTTAATTGCTCCATTTTTTCCTTCTGGGATTTAAAGAAGTAATATGCTTCTTCATATTTTTGTTCTGCGAATTTCTGTTTGCCAAATTTATTTTCATCAGCTTCAAGTACTACTAAACCCAAAATACTAAATCCTAAAATTAAAGTGATGATTATAGGTTTGAACTCACTCATTATTTCTCCAGTCTTTATTTAAAAAATACAAATAAAATCAGATAAGATCTTTGTCAAGACAGCGATCTGTGAAATATATTTCGATAGTTATAAAAATAGACTTGACATAAAAGTAACATTTCTAAATTTGATTCGATAACCATAGAAATAAAGGAGGGAAAGTGGATATTGAGAGAGTGATAAGGATTCTTAAAGCACTTGCAGATAGGTCTAGATTATTGATCGCCAAATCTCTTTACGGAAAACCGCAATATCTGGAAGAATTAGCCGAAAGGCTCAATCTTGCTCCATCGACTGTCTCTTTCCATCTGAAAAAATTAGAGCAGGCCGGTCTTGTATCCAGGCGAAGACAACAGTATTATGCCATTTTCTTTTTAAAGAACAGTGAATTGGATTTATCCATAAGGGAGTTGATCATGTGTGACTTTGATGAATTAGATCTGCAGAAGGAAAGGATTGCAAAATACAAAACAAAGGTACTTAAATCATTTTTCCGTAACGGTAAATTGCTCAGGATACCAGCTCAGAAACAGAAACGTTGGATAGTGTTTGAACAGATCCTGGTGGAGTTTGAATTTGGTCGCAATTATCCTGAACAGGAATTGAATGAGAAGATTATAAAATATCATGATGATTATTGTTCGATTAGACGCTCATTAGTTGAGGAGAACGTCTTTTCAAGGGAAGAGGGAATATATCGGCTTACTGAAAACTACGAGAGATTTAGAAAAGGTTTATCCTCAGAGAGTACTAAACATGGACTTAAAGAGAGTTTTGAACAGAGCATGCGAGACAAATTTGGAGTTCAGCTATAACAAAACGAGCCCCTTAAAAAGCGGCTCGTTTTATTTATGAATTAAATTATTCTTATGTATTTTTAATAGCAGCTTGAGCCGCAGCCAGTCTGGCTATCGGTACTCTGTAAGGTGAACAGCTAACATAATTCATACCTATCCGATGGCAGAATTCTATACTACTAGGTTCACCTCCGTGTTCACCGCAGATACCAACCTTCAGTTCAGGTCTGCTGGAACGCCCTTTACTGGTTCCCATTTCGACAAGTTGACCTACCCCTGTTTGATCGAGAACCTGGAATGGATCTACTTTAAGAATACCTTTCTTAAGATAGATTGGTAGGAATTTTCCTACATCGTCACGACTATAACCAAAGGTCATCTGAGTAAGATCATTTGTGCCGAAGCTAAAGAATTGAGCTTTTTCGGCTATTCTGTCGGCTGTAAGAGCTGCTCTGGGAATTTCTATCATTGTTCCAACCAGAAAGTCGATCTTATCATTTTTTTCCTTAAATACTTTTTCTGCTGTGTTTCTGATAATTTGTTCCTGACGATTGAATTCTTCCTGATCTCCGATCAGAGGTACCATAATCTCTGGATGAGCTTTAATCCCTCTTTGTTTGAGGTTAAGAGCAGCTTCGATTATAGCCCGGGTTTGCATTTCAGTAATTTCAGGATATGTATTACCCAGACGACAACCTCGATGACCTAGCATAGGATTGATTTCTTTCAGGGCATTAACTCGTGCTTTTATATCATCGATACTAACATTCAGTTCCTCAGCCATTTCTTTTTGTCCTTTTTCATCCTGAGGAACGAACTCGTGCAAAGGTGGATCAAGTAATCTGACTGTTACAGGAAGGTCTTGCATTGCTTCGAAAATTCCTTCGAAATCCTGCCTCTGCATTGGCATAATTTTTTCCAGAGCTTTTCTGCGTCCCCCCTCATCACTAGCCAGGATCATTTCACGTACGGCTTTTATCCTGCCGCTTTCAAAGAACATATGCTCAGTTCGACATAGACCGATACCAAGGGCCCCAAAATTGCGAGCGACTTTGCTATCTTTGGGAGTATCAGCATTAGTCCGGACTTTCAATTTACTGAATTTATTACAAAGTTCCATCAATTGACCGAAATCACCGCTCAATTCAGGATCCCGGGTTTCAACTTTACCTTCGTAAACTTCACCGGTAGTCCCGTTGAGACTTATCCAATCACCTTCTTTGATTATCATTCCATTGATGTCTATGGACCTTTTTCGATAGTCTATCTTAAGGGATTCA
>Ga0272442_10001429_pt1 | contig 36447 bp, 31 predicted proteins | sample SSMForm2O_FD_200262 | JGI IMG/M metagenome (GOLD analysis project Ga0272442, IMG submission 200262) | Marine sediment archaeal communities from Little Sippewissett salt marsh, Falmouth, MA, United States - SSM-Form-2O | ecosystem: Environmental > Aquatic > Marine > Wetlands > Sediment ... | reverse complement strand
GTTTGAGGAAAAATACGCCGAGTTAATGGGAGCAAAACGGTGTCTTGCCACGACGAATGGAACCCATGCCCTTATTACCTCACTGCATACGCTGGGGATAGGAGTAGGCGACGAGGTTCTTGTGCCACCCTATACCTTTATTGCAACGATAGACGTGGTTTTCCTTGTTGGCGCCCTGCCGGTATTTGTTGATACGGACCCTACAACCTTTCAGATGAATCCGGAAAGAATTGAAGAGAAGATAACGGAAAATACAAGAGCAATTCTACCTGTTCACATTCTTGGGCTGCCTGCGAATATGGACAAGATTAATGCTATCGCAAAAAAGCATAATCTGAAGGTGATTGAAGACGCCTGCCAGGCGTGGCTTGCAGAGTGGCGAGGTAAAAAGTGCGGTACACTCGGCGAGTTGGGATGTTTTAGCTTTCAGAATTCCAAGAACCTGACTTGTGGAGAAGGTGGTGCGATTGTCGGAGATGATGAGGTGGTGATGGACAGATGTCATTCGTTCCATAATTTTGGAAGGCCATACGGTGAATCGATGCTGTCATTGAGCGGTTATGCTCGTTTAGGAACAAAATGCAGGATGACAGAATACCAGGCGGCTATATTGCTTGCACAGATGAAACGGCTTGAGGCGCAGACGCAGAGACGTACGGAGAATGCGGAGTATCTGACATCGAGAATCAAAGACATTCCCGGAATCATCCCTTATAAATTATATGAAGGAGTGACAAGAGCCGTATATCACTTGTATCCATTCAGATATAAAAAAGAATACTTCAACAATATGCCGCGAAATAAATTCCTGTCGGCGTTAAGTGCTGAGGGAATTCCATGTTCGAGCGGCTACGGTCCGATTAACAAAGACGACTTTTTTGAAGACACACTGAATTCCAGAAACTTTAAGAAAATGTATTCGGATAAGCAGCTTGACCGATGCCGTGAACAAAATCATTGCCCTGATAACGATAAGCTCTGCACAGAAGCAGTGTGGTTTACTCAGAATATGCTGCTTGGAAGCAAAAGGGATATGGATGACATTGCCAATGCCATCGAGAAAATCCATAATAGTAGTGGTAGAATAGGTTGACAGCGGCTATCAAACATGGATGTATTTGACAGAATAGCTTATAAGAATAGATGAGAAACCAAGTTGTAAGGGGCTTTTTTGATGGGACGAAAGAGAGAAACCAGCCGGCGTGAGTTTCTTGGAGGAGCAGCTGGAGCGATTTTGGGGGCGGCGGGTTTTCCTTATTTTATACCTGCATCGGCATTGGGCAGGGATGGTGCGGTTTCTCCGAGCAATCGGATAACAATAGGCTTCATTGGTGTGGGGGGGCATGGCAGAGCAGTGAATTTAAGGAACTTTCTGGTCAACAGAGATGCGCAGGCGGTTGCGGTCTGCGATGTTGACGTCAAGAATTGCAATAAAGCCCGCGATATGGTGAACGAGAAATACGGCAATAATGACTGTGCAACTTACAGCGACTTTCGAGACATTATCGAACGGGATGATATTGATGCAGTGATGATTTCCACGCCGGACCACTGGCATGTGCCAATATCAATCGCTGCTGCCAGGTCGGGCAAAGATGTATCGTGTGAAAAACCGACACTAACGGTTGAAGAAGGGCGGGTCCTAAGCGAGGCAATGAAACGTTACAATCGAGTTTTTCAGTGGTCCACGGAAGACAGGTCTGTTGATGTATATCACAGGATGTGCGAACTGGTTCGCAACGGCAGAATCGGCAAAGTTCACACTATTCGTGTAGAACTGCCGAGCGGCCCGGATACACCGGGTGACCCCACTCCTATGCCGGCGCCGAAGGGTTTTGATTATGAAATGTGGCTTGGGCCAGCTCCATATGCACCGTATACCAAAGACCGTATTCACTGGAACTTTCGGTGGATTCTCGATTATTCGGGTGGGATGTTAACGGACTGGGGCGCGCATCTTCTCGACGGCGCCCAATGGGGAAATGACAGCGAATATACAGGGCCGGTAGAGGTCGAAGGTAAAGGTGAATTCTGGCGGGACGGACTTTATGACACCGCGAAAGAATACAGAATCGAATATACATATGCCGACGGCGTTAGATTGATAGTAACATCAGGTGAGCCAAGCCTTCGCTTCGAAGGGACCGAAGGATGGATAGGAAATGTCGGGTGGAGAGGTAAACTACAGGCGGAGCCGAGAGCAATCCTGGATTCTGTTATTGGTCCGAATGAGATTCATCTTTATACCTGCTGGGGCGGGGAACAGCGGAATTTTCTCGATTGCGTGAAATCACGTAAGGACTGCTACTTTCCACCCGAGATAGGTCATCGGTGCTTCACAATCGCTCACATAGGTAATATCTCAATGCTGCTTGGAAGAAAACTGAAATGGAATCCGGATGAGGAACGTTTTATCAACGACGAACAGGCCAATAGAATGCTTTGGCGGTCGATGCGGAGTCCGTGGCACTTATAAAATGATTAATGATTATTGGAGAAAGAGGTGCTATGAAAATAGTATTTCTTGATGAATCGACTATCACACTGGATGGTGATATGGATTTTTCCAGCATAAAGGCACTGGGTGAGTTGGTGTGCTATGGCAATTCGAGTGAGGCTGAGGCGATTGAACGTGGCGGTGGTTCGGAGACTGTGATTGTCAACAAAGTTCCGATGACAAAGAGGGTTATGGAGTCTTTGCCAGGGCTTAAACACATTGCTGTAATTGCCACAGGCTATAACAATGTGGATATTTCAGCCGCAAAAGAGGCCGGTATCCGCGTTACAAATGTTAGAGGCTATGCGAAGGATTGCGTGCCGCAGCACACATTTGCACTGATATTGAATCTGGCTACACGCGCGTGGGAATATAACCGCGACATCCGAAAAGGCGACTGGCAGAAATCTTCGACCTTTACGCTTTTAAGGTATCCGACGTTTGAACTTGCCGGCAAAACCATAGGCATTATCGGTTTCGGCGTCATCGGTCGCGGCGTGGCGCGCATAGCCGAAGCAATGGGAATGAATCTTATGGCTTATGACGTGGTGGATTTTGAGGACAGTGCATATAACAACAGCAGAAGTTCGCTTGATGAGATATTTGAACAAGCTGATATCGTGACCTTGCACTGCCCGCTTACAGCGGAAAATAAATATATGATCAACGGGGAGGTATTTAAAAAGATGAAGTCTTCGGCTATTCTTATCAACACTGCAAGAGGACCTCTTGTGAACCAAACGGCCCTGGCTAAAGCTCTGAACAATGACGAGATTGCCGGGGCAGGTATTGATGTATTGGACGAGGAACCGCCAGGAGACAATCCGCTTCTGGGCGATGTTAAGAACCTGATTATGACACCGCATTCGGCGTGGTCCACACGAGAGGCAAGGCAGAGGCTTGTTGATGAAGTGGCTGAGAATATTAAGGCATTTTCAGAAGGCAGGGAGCGCAACATTATCCAAAGATGAAAGTCGTCAAAACAATAACTCTCTCAGCAAGTTTATTATAGGTCATTTTGCTGCAATTGGGGTCGGTGTAAAACACTTAAAAAAACTGCTTGTCTTTAAGTCATCGTAAGACGTTGTCGATACTGACTACGGATTATGCCAATGGTCTGTATGTAGAAAAGGATAAATATGGAAAAGCAGGACCCTGTAATTTCATTTATCGTAGAAAACAAGATTCTCGATGAGCAGGCGCTGCAGGGTGCCGTTGACCAGCAGCAAAAGACGGGACAAAGCCTGGTAAATGTACTTAAAAATGAGAATCTTATCGATGAAGACCAGTTCACCAGGATAGTTGCAACTGCTAACAAAATCGAATTTGTTAATCTTTCACCCGAACAGGTTGACCCGATGGTGGCGCACCTGGTCTCTTATGAAACAGCCAATCAGCACAACGTGATTCCGGTAAGGAAAGAGGATAATCATCTGGTTGTAGCGATGAGTTCTCCATTGAATCTGTTTGTGCGAGACCAAATCGAGATGAAGACCGGATACAAAGTTGTTCCGGTTGCCGCCACGCCAAGCGCTATAAGGCAGGCGATACATTATCATTTCAACGTGGCAAATGTGACAAAGCAGGCTATAGTCTCAATGCGGTTAAAAGAAGATTTCGACAAAGGTGACCAGCACGGCAAGGCAGAGCAACAGTCGGCGAGGGTCTCCAATGCTCCTATTGCAAAGCTGGTTTCTTCCATAATAATCGGCGCCATTGATGCTCGCGCAAGCGATATACACATTGAGCCGCAGGCATCCGATCTAAGGGTGCGGTACCGTATAGACGGGATCCTCCGTCCCACAATAGATGTACCGGCTTCGGCACAGCTTGAGGTGGTGTCGCACATTAAGATTATGGCGGATATGGACATTTCAGAGCGAAGGGTTCCTCAAGACGGCCATATGATTACACGGCATGACGGCAAAGAATATGATTTGAGAATTTCATCTCTGCCAGCGATGGGAGGAGAGAAGATAGTTATCAGAATTCTCGATAAAGACATGAATAAGTGGTCGATTGACAAAATCGTAACTTCGCCCGATGATAATCAGAAATTTCGGACATTGCTGAAGAATCCTTACGGGATGCTTTTGCTGACCGGCCCGACGGGATGCGGCAAGACCACCACGCTTTATTCAATTCTTCAATTACTCAATATGCCTGAAAGAAATATCGTTACCGTAGAGGACCCCGTAGAATACCGTCTTGACGGCATCACCCAGGTTCAGGTTAAACCAGTTGCGGGAAGGACCTTCGCCTCAGCCCTGCGAAGTATAGTCCGTCAGGACCCGGACATAATACTGATTGGTGAAATTCGAGATTATGAAACCGCCGAAATAGCTGTCAGCGCAGCTCTGACCGGTCACCTTGTCCTAAGTACATTACACACAAATGATGCAGCCGGTGCGATTTCACGTCTGATTAATCTCGGCATACCGCCGTTTCTTGTTGCTTCAGCGCTTCTGGGAACGGTCGCACAAAGGCTTATAAGAATATCCTGTTCTAAGTGCAAACAAGTTTATCAGCCGTCCGAGGACGAACTAAAATGGCTATTAGGTAAGTCCTTACAGGACAAGAAGATAGAGTTTTACCACGGTGCCGGATGCAACAGTTGCTTTCATACCGGATACCACGGGCGAAAAAGTATTTATGAGATACTGTGTGTTTCAAGTGAGATAAAAAGAATGGTCGTCAGCGGAAGTGACGATGATACAATTAAGCAGCAGGCTATAAATGAAGGAATGAAAACCCTTCATAAAAGTGCAGTTGAAGAGGTCATCAACGGCGTAACCACTGCTGAAGAGATGATGCGAGTTGTAGAGGTGAGGATATAGTGATGGCGGTCTTCGAGTATACGGCAAAAGACCAAGCAGGCAGTGAGTTCGAGGGTACCTACAGCGACATTGACAATGTTGCCACGTTACGCAGAGAACTTGACAAGAGTGGTTATGTTCTGGTTAAGGCACATCGTGAGAAGAGTCAAACGACGAAATCCGGGAGAATAAACCGCTCCGAAGTCGTTACATTTGCTTATAAGTTTGCCGGAATGTATTCGGCGGGACTGTCAATCCTGAAGTGCCTTGAGACGTTAGAGCAGCAGAGCGAAAATCAGGCCTTTAGTAAGGTAATTGCCGACATCAGACAGGATATAGAGGCAGGTTCGAGTCTGGAAAGCGCGTTTGGAAAATACAGAAACATATTCTCAGATTTTTTTCTTGGAATGGTTGAGGCCGGTGAGTCTGGTGGGAAACTGGCCGAAGCCCTCGAAATGAGCGCCGTGTATCTGGAAAAACAGATGGAGCTGAGACGCAAGATCAAATCCGCTTTTGCTTATCCGGTGGTAGTCGGTATTACGTGCCTGATTGTTGTGGTTTGTCTTTTGATTTTTGTTGTGCCTGTTTTTGAGAAATTATACAAACAGATGAATATACCACTGCCCGGTCCAACTAAGACTCTTGTAGTCTTAAGCTCACTGCTGCAGGAAGGATGGTGGGTGGTTCTTATTGTAATCTCCACAGCGGTAATAGCGCTTCATTGGTTATTAAAAAACCAGGACTTTAAAGCGAAGTGGGATGATTTCAAGCTGAACATGCCTGTTTTTGGCAAACTCAATCGTATGGTTGTGGTTTCAGCTTTTATGAGGACTTTTGCTATGCTGGCTTCTGTGGGAGTTTCACTGACTAAAGCCCTGAATGTGGCAAGTACGGTTGCTCACAATCACAAACTAACCGAGATTACCGAAGAACTACAGCAGGAAATTGAGGCCGGCAATCCTGTTTCGGGTTCACTGAAAAATTATGACATTTTCCCTCCGATGATTGTACAGTTGGCTTTTTCCGGTGAGGAAGCAGGCGAGCTGCCGGAAATGCTTAATAAAGGTGTAGATTTTCTTGATAAGGATATTGAGAGGGTAATAAACGCTTTAATTGTGAAATTAGAACCGACTTTGACTCTTATTATGGGAGTGATAGTCGGATTTTTGCTGCTGGGCGTATATTTGCCAATGTACGATTATATACGCTACCTGGAATAGCCGGTGCTTAAGTCCGAAAAAGCAGTTTTCCGACCGATAATAAAATTTTGTGTAAATTTTTTCCAACAATTTGGTAAATCTGATTTCTGTGTTATTATTTATTATGAAGGGAATGTAAAACAAAGACGGTTGCTTCCGATAAAAAATCCTTTGGCTAACAAACAAGATTGTCGAATTAATCGGCTGGTTATTTTATTTATGATAAATTTATTGGTATTTATTATTAAGTAAGCTGTACTCCCTGTCGATTGGATAAGTAAATTTAACTGAAACTAATTGTTCTTTTTAATTTAACGAGGAGGCCAAAATGAAGTCCAGAAAAGGTTTTACACTGGTTGAATTGCTGATTGTGGTTCTGATACTGGGAGCGCTGGCGGCGATTGCTGTTCCGAGAATCCTTGGAGGAGCACACACCGCCAAGGTAAATGCCTGTAAAACTAACGTCGACGTGATTAACGCACAGATAGAACTGTACTATGCAAACGAAGATGCTTGGCCGACAGCCCTGACAGATATTACCACAGACACCGACTACTTTCCTGATGGTGAACCCAACTGTCCGTTTGGTACTCCCTATGTTTATAACAGCTCTACCCACAGGATCGCTGAACATAGTCATTAAAGACTAAAACGGCTTAGTTAAAAGAATATAGTGTTAAATAGTGGCGAATCACAAGGATGGCTTCCCTGAGTCTGCGGCCATCCTTGTTTGTTTTATCAGGGTAAGGACCAATGATGGTGCAGAAAAGAGCCTTCAGTCTCGTTGAACTCATTGTTGTTGTTGTTTGTATCGGCATATTAGCTGCTATTGTGGTACCGAGACTCAACTTCGCCGCCATTTCAAAACACAAGGCCGAGGCCACAGCCCGGAAAATTACCATCGACCTTCGCCGAACACGCCGACTTGCTGTTTCCAACGCTGCAACTAATACAGAGGGTTTTAAACTTAAAATGAGTGGTTCGGTTCCATATACTGGGTACGAAATAGAAAACGAAGATACCGGAGAAACAGTGGATACTCACACCATCGATTCGGCTGTTAGCTGCACTGGCGACAGTGATTTTAGATTCGGCCCATTGGGAAATTTGACAGACGACGATACCCAGCTGACCGTCTCGGCTGAAGGCAAGACCTTTGCAATTACCATTATTCCGGCAACAGGTATGATAAAATGTTCCGAAAACTAAAAGACAACAATTGCTTGGGGGGTTTTACTCTTACCGAGGTTGTTATCGCATCGGCGCTGCTGATTATTGCAATAGTTCCAATTTTAAAAGCCCTTACCATTTCCCACGTCAGCACAACGGCTATTGAACGCAAAACCCGCTGCCTGATGCTGGCACAGGCCAAACTCGATGATATAAGGGCGCGTTCGGTTTATGACTATACCGGCACATTTACAGAAACGAACACCTCTCTCGGCGGTTCTTACCTTTGTAACGTACAGGATAACCCTGAAGGTTCTAACCTTAGAAGAATAGAAGTCCTGGTCGGCTATGACCTAAGCGGCAATAACGCTCTCACACCTGATGAAGTTGAAGTCGGCCTGGCTACCCTCATCGCAAGAAGATGGTAATTTCCGTTAATGATTTGGAAGAAAAAGTCTCCACCAAATTAAACTTATAGGACATATCTGCCGCCGAGAAAATTTGTTTTCCACAATAGTTGCTGTGTCTGATAAAAACCGGCATACCTTGCCAGATAAACCCCATTCCCCGCCGTTTTTTATTTTTTGCCCTTGGCAGTTGATAATACAGCACTTATGTAACCAGCCCTTTGTTTTATGCCGAAAATAACGGTAGTAGAGTTGGATATTATGCGCCGAGATAAGTAATGAAGTACAGAGACAGTAAAACTCGGATAAACTTGTTGTACGTCAGGCGTGTGTCACCATACACTGGACCGATGGTGCAGTGCGCGATGGGCAGAACATTATATGACCAAAGCGGGCTGACTCTTATGGAGATGCTCATAGCTTTGGCCATAATCGGCATTGTTTTTGCCGCCATATTGCCTCAGTTCAGGGTTATAATGGGCAGTTGGGATTCGAAACAGGGTTCGGCAGAGGTGCTGCAGAACGGCAGAGTGCTGATAGACCACCTAAACAGAAACCTATCAAAGGCCGTCCAAATAACCGCAGTAAGTGACTTGAGCGAGGTCAATGGCTATATCGAATTCGAAGACAATGATGGGAACAACCTGCGATATGATGTTGGCGCCAATAGCTATGTTGAATTCGGCGCCGTTGGTAACCTTTATGAGTTGGCCGGGCCAGTCAGCCGGTTTCAGTTCACCTGCTATGATGCCTGTGACTTAGATACACCAATAACGACCGTTGCAGATATACGCTGTGTAAAAGTGGAAGCTACTCTTACGAACACCGGGCCGGGTCAGGACAAAACTTACACCACTTCCGCTTACCTGCGTACAAATGGCAATGTCAGTTCCGGCAGCAGCAGTCAGACCTCCTACGACTACTCCAATCGGAACCAGGGAATAGATATTTTTGCATACGACGGAGAAGATAACAAGCAATTACCGAATAGCTCGACTGAGCCGACGGACGTGCTGAGTTCAGACGAGTATGATGACATTGAAGTTGATGAAGGCATTTTTCACACATACAACGTGTCAGATAAAAATAAGTATGCACAAATACGCTTTGTAATCAAGATTGATGAAAGTGAAAATGACGTAACACAAATCACTGCGACATTTAACGGCAAAGGAATAAATTCGCGCAGTGGCCGGACGGATGGTGCAAGCTTTTTTATCTGGAATTATTCTTCATCAGATTATGAACTCTTAGAGGAATCAGCCGACACAGAAGCTGAGGTTACTCTTAGCGGAACTTTATCAAGTTCTATTACCGACTACATCGGGGGTTCTGGTGATAATATTATTACACTGCTTGCTGTTTCCAACAGTAAATTAGCTAATAAATATACCCTCACTTTATTCACCGACTATGTAAAGCTGGAAATTACAGAAGGCTCGGGCGGTGGGATATTACCATAGCAATGAGTAGTATATGAAAACAAAGATACAAAATAACGGTTCGATATTTTTAATGACAGTTTTTGTTATAGCGCTGCTTGCGGCGCTGACTATGGGTATGCTCCAGATGAATACCGAGGAAGTCCAGCTTATGCGAAACCAGATTTACGCCGCCCAGGCGCTGGGTGTCGCAGAGGCGGGTCTCAACGACGCATTTGCGGAGATTCGAGCCGACTCAAGCTGGGCGGTTGGCTTTTTTGGCGAACCCTTTAATAGCGGCTCATACACGGTTGACGTCAGCGGAGTTCTACCGAATCTCACGATTGAGTCAGAAGGCACTTCTTCGCAGGGCTTTGTCGCCAGAATAGCAGCCGATATAACGGTTGGAAGCAACGGTCCACCCTACGTGATAAGAATTGACCGGTTAAGGATAAACGAATAATGCTCGACAACAAAACAGTACTGGGCATAGATATTTCGCAGAGCACCATAAATATGGCGCTGCTTAGAGACGGTGCTGATGGCGTCACATTAGTAAAGGCCGCCCATTGTCCCGTCCCCGATGGAGCGATAAAAGACGGCAAAATTGAAGATTCTGTGCTACTTTCCAAAGCCATAAAGACACTGAAGGACACTAACAAGATACGTGCACGCCGGGCCGCTGTGTCTTTGTTCTCACAGCCTGTTCTTATGCAGATTATTGACATGCCCAAAAATCTTCCGGCCAATATCGGGCAGTTCATTCACAATGAAGTTAAACGCTGTGTTGCCCTTTCAGGTAAAGAAATTGCCTTGGATTTCTGTTCCATTGGTTCATTAGCTCAACGGGGTACCAGCCGAATCTTTGTTCTTGCAACTGAAGCCGAAAATGTGGCTGGGATTGCCAGGGTATGTAATTCGGCACAGCTTAACATCGAGGTTATTGAACCGCCGATTCTTGCTTATGCCAGAGCATTTTATCCCCAAAAAATAGCCGGCAGATTTGACTGCAATGTCCTTATGGGCATAATTCAGGACAACATTCTAACCCTTGGTGTATTCAGAAAACAGAATCTGGATTTTGTCAGGTCTAAAGAGATTGACAGAGAAGCTACCCAGCCGGAAGAGCTTTGTTACTGGCTTGCCGACCAGATAAACACGGTCATTAAGTTTTATGATGTTGAAGTTTCAGACAGCTATCCGCAGTGGGAAGTGACTGTTGTTGCCGATTGTCCTCAATTACCCGAAGGTGTCGAGGAAACTCTGAAGGCAAAAGTTGACTGTCCAGAACTATCCTTCAGGACGCCCCAAAACGCTTTTCAGGATACCTTTATTAACCAAAACGCCGGTTCCGACCACCCTTCTGTGGTTGCAGTGGGGCTGGGTATGAAGCTTCTGGATACTGATGACATTAACTTGGGCGTAAACCTGCTTCCTCTGGAATCGGCCGAGGTTAAATCATTCAAAAAACATGTTCTCATAACGGCAAATATTATAGCGGCACTGCTGCTGCCTATGATATTCGTCAGCGGGGCGCTCAGTATGATGACCAACAAGGTGAACAAAAATATTGCTCACATAAAGCGCACGGAATTCATAGATGACATGCATTCACTGCTTAGAGAAGAGGCAATTTCAGATAAGCAAATCATTTCCCTATCGGAAGGAATTGAGCAAATGAATAAGATTTTGGAGTCGCGCCATAGTTTGCCATGGTACGAATTTCTCAACGAGCTCAGAACTGCGACTCCCAGCAATGTGCGAATTACAGAGTTGTTCAGCAAGGCCAATTCCAAAATATATCTCAAAGGCCTGGCATCTTCATACGAAGCAGTTCACCTGTTTGTAAAAATGCTGAACAAATCCGAATATATAGATTCGGCTTCTTTAGTCGAGACGGAAAGAGAAAGCAGCCACAGAGGTTTAGTAAGCTATGAAATCAATTTTTCGCTGGTCATGAAAAAGGGAAGTTAACAGATGTTGCTCGACAATCTTGCTAAATCGAATCGTTTATCAAGAAACACAGTTTCAGCTGTGATGATTGTGCTTTCAGCAATCGCAATGTATAACTGGATAGTCGCTCCGCGCGCAGCTTATCTGCGAGCGGTCCAGAAGCATGAAATTGTTGCCGGTAATATTGCACAGAAGAGCGAAGTTATCAGCAAAAATGTCGTCGCCAAAAGAAAAGAACTGCAGGAATTACAGGAGCAGTTTACCAAACTCAGAGACACTTTATTTACCCCTGAGCAGGCAAAAGAGTTCTTGAGTGACTTGCAGACCATTTCAGAAGAAGCCGGCTGTTCGGTTTATTCGCTTAACATTCTCACGGCGGCACCATCTCGTGAACGACAACAGTCCCAGGACACTTCATATATATTGCCCAGAAGTGCGACATTAACTGTTATCGGTGTTTACGAGAAAATAATCAAACTGATGGAAAGGCTTCAGGTGCGTACACAAAGGGTTTGGGTGGATTCGATTAAGATGGAAATCTTCGACTACGATTCGGCCGAGCCTAAGTGTGATATAACTATTACACTTTACACAGTTGAGGACGAGGAGGCTGCCGTATGAATAGTACAAAGTATGTGAAAATAATCCCCTGTTTTTGTCTTCTGAGTATCGTTTTATGGTGGCTTGCGCTGCAACCGCAGCAACTGGAAGCTGCATCAAACACCACGATACCGACCGGACGGGATAACCCTTTTGCAAAACTTCCGATGAAAAAGACGGTGTCACAGAAAGTATCGGAATCCTCACAATCAAACGAAGAGGTTCCTGAGTTTTTTCTTGAAACTATAGCGCTCGAATTCCTTGATGCTCAAAGCCTTACTTCTGTAGTGAGGGGAATGTTGTCTGTCAATGGCAGCGCTTCTATCGATGCAAAGACTAATTCATTAATTATTTGGGACACAAAAGAAAGTCTTGAAAAGATTATTGCCCAGATTAAAGGGGCTGATAAAACAGCAATACCTCGACAGGCAATAATAGAGACACTCAGGCCCGAATTGTTTGTTGAAACGGTAACTCTCAAGTTTCTCGATGCCAAGAACCTTGAGCCTGCGATTAATAAAATGTCTTCGGACTATGGCATTATTTCCATTGATGAAAAAAGTAACTCTTTAATTGTTTGCGACACGAAAGAAAATCTTGAAATGATTCTTGCCGAGATTAGAAAAGCTGACAAAACGCCTCATCAGATTATGGTGGAAGTTGTTATTCTCGATGTCCGGCTCGATAACGAAAAAGAGATAGGCATCAACTGGGACATCCTTTCCGATAAATACTACGATATAGGCTACAGGCAGAATTTTACGCTGACACGGCTGGGTTCGACAGTAGAAAATGCCTCTACTATGGGAGATGCTACTGCCTTCAACACCACAGGTCTCGGTGGAGATTTTAGTGTCATCAGTGGTACAATTCGAAATGTTGTTCATATGATACAGCAAAAAAGAAGTGTTGAAATTCTTGCCAGCCCCAGAGTTATGATGGTAAGCGGGCAGTCCGGATACGTGGAGGCGATAGAAGAGCTGCCTTATACGGAAATCACCGACAGCGCAGCAGGAGGAATGAACGCTCTTACATCTACCGAATTTAAGCCGGTCGGTGTTAAGCTGAAGGTAAGCGCAACGTTGACAGAGGACAATGGTATCTTTCTTACAGTTGAAGCCGAACAAAATGCCGCCGTCGGTGAAAGCGATACCGAAATACCCATAATTGATACCAGAAAGGCCAGGACCTCGCTGCTTCTCAAAGACGGCCAGGTTGTTATTTTAGGGGGCCTCAGGCGACAGTCAAAGACCAAAGAGGTTGACCAGATTCCGATTATCAGTGATTTGCCGATTATCGGCGAACTTTTCAAAAATACCAAGAATATCGTCAAAAATTCTGAGCTGGTTGTGTTTCTCTCACCCCACGTTTACAAGGGCGAGGTGATTCCTGACGACAAAAAGGTTAAATATGATGAAATCACGGACAGGCCGATGCTTTCACTACCGGATTGACGCGGTAGTGTTGAAGAAGGTCTGACGAAGAAAATACGAAGGATTTACTAAAGTATAATTAAAATCAAAGAGGAAGTGAAAAATGTTTCAGTTATTTAAGTCAAAAAAGAAATCTAAAAGTGCCAAAATACTTATTGTCGATGACGAACCTGATTATGTTAGCACTGTTGAATGTCGTCTTGGATGGTGCGGCTATAATGTTATTACCGCTGCTAATGGACAGGAAGGCTTGGAAAAGGCGTTAAATGAAAAACCGGACTTGATAATATTAGACACGAGCATGCCGGTTATGAACGGCCACGAGATGCTCGAACGCCTCAGAAAACATCCGCAATTAAAACACTTACCGGTAATAATGGCTACCGCTCTTTGTGAGGTGGAGGATATAGCTACAGCTTCCTCATATGGAATTTCTGATTATGTCGCTAAACCTTTTGATTTTGCGGATTTGACGGAAAAAATTGAAAGTGTATTACAAAACAGAAAAACTTTAAGCAGTATATAAAAATGAAATCAGATTCAATAAAACCGATAAAGATACTTATGGTCGAAAACGACCTGTCAAACAAAGTGCTTTTGCAGAACTCATTATCCGAGTCATCGCTGTCTATCTCTGAAGTAAAATACGCCGAATCACTTAAAGGTGCTTTTGAACTTCTGGATAAAGAATCTTTCGATGTAGTGCTGCTGGATTTAAATCTCCCTGACAGCAGAGGGTTGGGTACTTTTATTAAAACCAGTAAGAAGTATCCGGACGTGGCTCATATTGTTCTTACAAGTCAGACTGATGAAGACCTCGGTCTGGAAGCGGTTGCACGCGGCGCTAATGAGCATCTTATATTAGACAGGTGTAACGTTTACTCGTTAACAAAATATATTCTATATGCTATCGGACACAAACAAGCCAAACAAACACTGATACGGTTGCTCACCGATGTTGAGCGAGCTAATAGAGAACTCAAAGACTTCGCATATACGGTCTCGCATGACTTAAAAGAACCTTTGCGGGCGATAAAAACACTGGTCAATTGGATATCGACCGACTATGCCGACAAACTCAGTGAAAGTGACGGAGAGCAGATAAATTTACTTTTGGCTCGTGTCAACCAGATGAACAACCTGATTAATGGTGTACTGAAGTATTCCGGCCTTAGACATGCAGAAGAAAAACACAGTCCAGTGGATTTAAACCCCCTTGTCTCCGAAATTATTGATATGATAGCATTACCGGATAACATTACAATTACGGTTGAAAACCCCTTACCTGTGGTGCAATGCGAAGAAACTCGTATTATGCAGGTCTTCCAGAACCTCCTTACCAATGCTGTGAAGTATATGGATAAGCCCGAAGGCAAAATAAACATATACTGTGTAGAGGAAGCCGATTTTTGGAAATTCAGTGTTGTTGATAACGGCCCTGGAATTGAAGAAAAGTACTTCGAAAAAATTTTTCAGATTTTCCAGACAATATCGCAGCACAAGGTCTCTGAAAGCAGTGGCGTCGGCCTCGCCATTGTAAAAAAAATCGTCGATTTGTATGGTGGTAAGGTCTGGGTGGAGTCGGAAATAAACCGGGGCAGCACCTTTTTCTTTACATTACCTAAGCAGAAAAGCCAAACCGAATATGTAAAACTCGAAACCAAATGCTCTTAACGGAGGTTCCTTATGAACGATGAGAGATATAAAATCCTGCTGATTGAGGATGATAAACTGGACCAGATGGCCTTCAGGCGTATGATGAAGGATAGGGAACTTCCATATGATTGCACTATAGCCGGCTCTGTCGCCGAGGCTCAGGGAATATTGGACAGCCGGGACTTTGATGTTGTGATTTGTGACTATGCGCTTGGCGATGGAACAGCGTTTGATATCCTCAATTCAGTCAGCAATATTCCGATTATACTTGTCACCGGGGTGGGCAATGAAGAATTGGCCACAAAGGCATGGAAGGCTGGTGCTTGTGATTACCTTATTAAAGACCTCGACCAGAGTTATCTTAAAACTGTTCCAATAACAATCGAAAATGCCGTCAAACACGGCAAAATGGAAAAAATACTAAATCAAAAGAAAAAAAACCTCGAGGCTATCTTTGATGCCGCGCCCGTCGGTATGGTTTTAGTAGATGAAAATATGATAGTCAGACGAGTTAATGATGCTATCAGACAAATGGTGGCAAGAGACTATTTGGAAATTGTTAACAGGAGACTTGGAGATGCATTGGGTTGTATCAACAGTACGTCCGATGAGCAAGACTGCGGCTCCAACTCGGACTCCAAAGGATATTTGCTCCAAAAGACTATAGAGGAGGTTTTGGATTCAGAGCAGCCTGTTCGAGAGCTTGAAATCCGTTTGGCGTTCGAAGTCAAAGGCAAAAAAATCGCTCCCTGGCTTGAGATAAGTGCGAAACCGACTGTGATAGATGATTGCAGACACGTAGTTATTGCCATTAATGATATTAGCGAGCGTAAAAAGGCGGAACACCAACTGCAGTTGGCTGAAGAAAAATATAGGACGATTTTTGAAAATTCGTCGGTTGCTATCACAATGGCCGATGAGCAGGAGCGTCTCATTTCCTGGAACAAGTTTACCGAAAACCTTCTGGGAATGAACAAAGAAGACCTATATCTCAGGCCGATAAAATCACTTTACCCTGCGGATGAGTGGGAAAAAATAAGAACCTGTGGTATCAGACAAAAAGGGATGCAGCATTACCTGGTGGAAACCAGGATGATTAAAAAGAATGGTGAACTGATTGATATTAACGTTTCACTGAGTGTTTTGCTAAACTCCCAGGGTGAGACAACGGGTTCGATAGGGGTTTTTATAGACGTTACAGAGCGCAAGAAGGCAGAAGAAAAACTCAAAGAGACAATGGAAATGAAATCGCAGTTCATATCTACGGTATCACATGAACTGAGGACCCCTTTGACGTGTATAAAAAATGCCATAACCAATATTGTGGACGGGGCAGTTGGGAAAATTAATGAGAAACAACGGGATTTCTTAAATATCGCCAAAAGAAATGCAGACAGACTTGCAAAATTGATTAACGATGTTTTGGATTTTCAGAAGCTTGAGGCTGGCAGAATGCAGCTCAACATAAAGGAAAACGACATAACTAAAGTTGCTACAGAAGCTTATGAAACAACGCTCTTTTCGGCTAAAAAGAAAGATGTGGATTTTTCCTTGGACCTTGAAAACAATCTGCCCAGGGCAAAATTCGACTATGATGGAATCAGCCGGGTTCTGTTGAACTTAATTAGCAATGCTATCAAATTTACCCCTGAACAGGGCCGAGTTTGCCTTTCTGTACAAAAACAAAATGAAGAATTCCTTATACGTGTCAGTGATACGGGGATGGGAATACCTAAGAAAGACTTGTTGAAGATATTTGACCGCTTTTATTGTGTGCATCGGCCGAAAGAACAAATTCCCGGCACAGGCCTTGGTCTTGCCATCGTAAATACAATCGTGATGAGGCACGGCGGGAGAATTGAGGTCGAAAGCAAACAGAATCAGGGCTCAACTTTCACTGTTTTTCTGCCATTGGAAGCCAAATTAACACCGAATGTTTCTTCTCCGGAAAACGACGAAGTCTTGGAAAAAGCTGTTTTTGGTGATTAACCTTAAATAAGATAAGGACTTTTGTCTGACAGTCTTTTCTCTTCGCATCGATTGGTGCAGCATCAAATCAAATCTGCGCTGGTGTCGGGTATCCAGCCTTCGCTGTCATCGCCAAGCCGTATATGCAGCCATCCTGCCCGGTGTTCGAGCAAATCGAACTCTGTGCCTGCATGCAGAGGCTCCTTAAAACTGGCCGAATAGTTTCGCCCATCACCCTGGCGAGCTATAACTTCGTTAGTTGTAACGACGCCACAAGTCCTTCCGGTTTGACCGCTTACTTCTATAGCGACGGAAACAAGCAAACAAACCATTAAAATACCGGAAATTATCATAGTTAACTTTATCGGCGCAACTCGCCCAAGCCATAGTATTGATGTCAAACTGATACACACAATCGCGAAAAAAATACAGGTAATTAAAAATTTTGTCTTGATAGGGAAATCGTAGTGCCAGAAAAAAAGTGTATGTAAAACACGCTTTTCGGTTTTTTCTTTGACCTTGTCAATTCTTCTGCTGCGTGCAAAGGTGAGATTCTTTTGAATGTTCGCATCGGACTTGTCGAGTATTTCGGCCCGACGATAATTTGATATCGCCCTGCCGATATCACCTTTGAGAAAATAGGCATTGGCGAGGTTGTAGTAAAGCTTGGCGTTTTTTATCTGGCCGTCATTTATAATCTTTTCGTAACTTAGTATCGATTTTTCATATAGCTTTTCAGCCTGCTTCGAGCCTGCCGCCGTTGAATTAGCCTGGCGAAAATACTCGTTTGCCTGGCTGAAAAGTGAATATGTTTGCTCTTCGGGCAGTTTGGCTGTCGTAGAAGTTGTCAGACTGAATAAAAACAAACTGAATAATATTACAGTGGAGTTTTTAGTAATCATTTTTTAGATTTTTTTTCGATATTGTGAACAAGCTCGATTACTTTTTTTATCTGAGACGAATCAATATCTGCCTCGGTTGATGAATAACGTGCCGCCTCACATTGAGCTATAATATCTTTGTATTTGCCGGCTGTCTGCATATCCGCTGTATAAGTTACAATTACCTCGCAGCAATCATCAGCGGTAAGAGAGCCGGCTGTTTTATCGAAACGCTCCCCGATATACTGTTTCATAACTGACGCAAGCAATTCGTGTCGCTGTTGTCCCGAAGATGTGATTTTCTTGAGTTCTTTTACTGCTTTACCACGAGCTTGTCGTCTTCGTTTAGCTGCCGTTTTTTCGGGACTTGCGTGAGTGAAGAACTTAAGCAGCGAACTCAATACCAGTGCGACCAGAGGCAATCCCCAAAGCGCCATATAGCCGGGACTCGTAAGAGCCCCCATAAGAGCGAAATCCTGATTTTTAAGAACATCGAAGCCCTCATAATTAGCCGAAAGCCCCTTTTTTATCGCCTCTACTTCTTTGTTAACAGGCGTAAAATCCGTACCCTCCAAATCGGCAGTGGTTAGTATTTTTGTCGGTGCTACTTCAAGCTGTATCGGCTTGGTTTTTACTACTGTGTATCGGCCATTGTCCGAGTCGAAAAATGCCAGTGGTATCGAAGGAATCGCGTCAATCTTGTCATTATTAGCGCGTATTGTTTGAGTAAAGACTTTCCAGCCGCCCTCAATGGTTGGCGATGCTTTCTGGGATGGGATTTTGAAATTGGCCGCCATCTCCGGTATCTTCTCAAGTGCCGGCCACTGGACAGGCTTTAAATACCTGTTGCCGCCGATTTTAATCGTAAGAGTAATGGGATCACCAACGTTAACTTGTGTTGGTACTGCCGAAGAGGCTATCGTATATCTACCAACAAGACCGTAATATCCGGCAGGCTTGCCCTCTTCCGACAAAGGCAAAACCGTAAGCCCCAATGGCTTAGAACTCACCATAAAACGTTTATACTCGTATTCTGAACCGAAAAAACTCCTTCGCCGAGACCGACCAACCGCAACCTCAGCCGAAACCGATGCCGGCGAAATTGCTATTCTACCGGAATCTTTTGGTATCAAAACTTTCGTAAAAGATATAACAGACACATTGATACCGTTACGGCTTTCCCGCTGTTCCCGCAGTAAAACCTCAACTCCATTAATTATCTGCTGACCTTGTGCCCACGCCTTTTTTATTTCACTTACATCTTCGATGTAAAAATCCCCGCTCGTGAACACCGGAACATTAATATTCGGGTTTCTAATAGGCGCCGATATAATCCATTCCACGTTCATAATCACCGGTTGCCCGACATAACACTCCTGCTGTGACAATGTCAGCTCAAGCTGCATTTTATCCGTTACGCCCGGCTTCAGGATAGTCGCCGCCAGTCGATTGGTTTGGTAGTTTTTCCCATCGATGGTGACTGTTACAGAAGGAATCTCTACCACCCCGGTCTCGTCGGTAGTGAGAGAATAATTCATTACGTATTCGCTGGTCGTCTCGAGGTTTACCATCCTTGTTAAAAATTGGTTGCCTTGGTATCGAGGATTAAACTTGTTCAGAGCAGTTACATCGATATTTTCCGGCTTGCTGCCGCCCTCAATAACAATACTGTAAATAAAGCTTTCCCTCGCATAAATATTGCTGTCTAGTTCAAGCCTCGCAGTAACTCTCGTTTTATCCGCAGCACTCAAAGAAGTAGCTGACATAGAAAAAAGGATTATAAAAATAGTGTTAGTAAAAGCTCTCATAACTACCAGTCTTTTTCCACCTTTTGATAACCGGCTCTTTGCAGTTTTTGTCTTTGTTTTTTCTCCTGTTGCTCTTTATCAAGAATCTCCTGTGCCGTAGTATCAGGGGCAGCCGCTTTTTCTTCGGGTTGTTCCTGCTGCTCTTGCTGCTGACCTTCGGACTCTTGCGGCTGGTTTGGGTCTTGTTGTTCAGGTTGGTTCGGGTCCTGCCCCTGACTCTGTTGCTCCTGCTGTTGCTGCTGCTGTTCTTGATTTTGCGGCTGGTTCGGGTCCTGTTGCTGTTGCTGCTTGTTCATCTGGTCGATTATATCCTTTATAATCAACCGGGCCACCTCTATATTTTTTGCAGCCTTTTCATTTTCCGGCTCAATATCCAGCACTCCACGCCAGTCACTGATAGCAGTCTTCAAATCATCAATCGCCTTTTGAAGATTAGAGTCTCTTTGTTTCAGTCCCTGCTGGAAGGAACAGTTTCCAAGATTGTACTTTGCCTTGGTTACTAATTTCATATCCTTGCTCTCGGCCGCAACTTCCCTGTACAAATCTTTTGCTTTTTCAAGGTCATCAAGCCGGTAATAACTGTTTGCTTTATTGAATTTCGGCTCCAATGCCTCCGGGGCTTCCACAAGCGACTCATCGTATCTATTAATCGCTTCGTTGAAGCTACCCCCGGCATACAGCTTGTTGCCCTCCCGCAGCATCTCCTGGGCCGGACCCCCTAAAACAGGTCGGATTAGTGATAAAACCGCCAATACCGCTATTATATTAAACCTTTTTGCGTTCACTTATAAAAGCCTCACAAATAACAAGTCCTATACCTAACGCTAAAAATATCTGGAATTTCTCATCATATCTGGTCATTGTCACCGATTCAAGCTCCCGTTTTTCCGCCGAAGCAATAAGTTTTTCATAAATTTCCCCCAAATTTAGAGTTGTCCCCGGCTCAACCGAAAGATATTTCCCCCCTTCAGTCGCATAGACAACTTTTCGCAGTGTGTCCCCATCGACCTTTGACCAGTGTTCCTCGCCGTTATATTTCAAAAAAGTCTTCACACCGTCCGGCCCGGTAATAGGAATGCGTGAGCCTTCATTCTCATCTCCAAGTCCGATTGCTATTATCCTTATACCTTCGGAAGCCGCTTTCTCCGCCGCCTGTTCAGGAAAGCTCTCGTGGTCTTCCCCGTCGGTAATCAATATTATGTCTTTATATTCCCTGCTCTTCCTGTCAAAAACTTCTTCCGCCGCCTTGCGGATTGCGTCCCCTATCAGCGTGCCTCCCCTGCTGGTACTCTCAGTGGATATATCCGCCAATGCCGTCCTTACGAAAGCATAATCTTGTGTGAGTGGACATTTGACCGTGCTGTTACCGGCAAAGGTTACTATGGCGATTCTGTCGCCTTTGAGAATTTCCATCAGGTCCGTTATCGCTATTTTCGCTCGTTCGAGTCTGTTTGGCTTGATGTCCTCGGATAACATTGACCGCGATGTGTCTAACAGTATCGCCACGTCTCGGCCTTTGCGTTTTATCTTCTGGGCCTGCGGGTTCCATTTCGGTTCGGTCAGTGCTGTTACAATACTTATAAAAGCTGTGATAAGCAAAAATGCCTTAAATATTTGTTTTTTCAAACTCACAGACGTATTGATTTTCTTAAGCATTTCGCTGCTGGCCAATATTCTGAGAGTCTTGGCCTTGCGCCAAAAACACCAGATATACGCCGGCAGCAAAACCACCGGCACGCTGAATAACAGCCACAATGCTTTGTCGTTTCCTAAATTCATATCTGTACCCACACCTTTTTTTATGGTGTTTTACGAAATATCGTGCAGTTCGCCAGTATCTCCATAGCTAAAACTATCAGTCCCGCCATCGTCCACGGCCCGAAATGCTCGGCATACTGAGTATATTGAACGGATTTGACCTCGGTCTTTTCCAGTTCGTCGATTTTTTCCACAATCTTGCGCAGTGCATCTGCATCCCCGGCCCTTCCGTAAAATCCTCCCGTTTTGTCAGCTATTGCTTTCAGCAGCCTCTCGTCAAGTTGCTGACGGGTAGGCATCTTAAATGATGAACCCATCATTGTGTTGACCGTCGTGTATGCCTGTGCAGAGCCTATCCCAACCGTATATATTTTTATGTCCCACTTTTTCGCTAACTCAGCCGCTTCAATTGGAGCATATTGCCCCGCATTGTTTATTCCGTCGGTCAGCAGTATGATTACTTTGCTTTTTATCTTAAATCCGCTTTCTTCGACATCCTCTTCGTTGCTTAACCCTAATTGTTGCTTTCTACTCTCAATTTCCTCCTCGGCCTTTCGCAGCCGTGCCGCCGCCAGTGCAACCGCATCCCCGATTGCCGTCCCGTCCTCACTTCGAAGTTTGACAATATCTGTTTTTTTCAGAAACTCAACAAGAACATTATGACTGTGCACCAGGGGGCACCTGGTATCGGCGTATCGGGCAAAGGTAATAAGGCCTATAAGGTCGCTGCTTCTGCCGCGCAGTTCCTTTTTGTCACCTTCTATGAAATCAGAGAGCACTTTTTTAACAACTTCCAGCCGATTCATCTTCTCCCCGTAATAATCCATCTCCGTCTGCATACTCCCCGACCGGTCGGCAACAACCTCTATCGCTACTCCTTCGGTTGATATTTCCGACAATACCGTGCCCTTCCTCGGCCGCGCAAGAGCAACTATTAAAAGCGCAACACATACAAGCCTCGCCGCCGTTAATAAAGGCCTAAACCGTATCCGCCACGAAACAACACAGCTTTTCATATCAACAAGGCTTGGAAATTTCACAGCAGCCGTACGCTTTTTGCGCAGCATCAGGTACGCCATAAATGGCAAAACTAAAAGCAACAATAACGCCCACGGCGAATATAACTGCATTTATACGCTCCCAACCTCAACAGTCTCTTCTGTTTTTACAGCCTCTGTCACGTCAATCTTTCGTTCCTCGGATTTTGTTTTTTCTATAAAATCTTTAACCGAATCGAACGTCTGCTGAATTTGCTTGGCCGCTGGTTCGTGTTTGGCAAATTTCACTAAATCGCAGTGTTCTAAAAATTCCCCTAAAAGCTCCTTGTCGGATTCTGCAAGAACGTCCGTAACAGCCAGTTCCGTCAGAAATTCCTCCGTAGTTCTCTCCGGCGCCCTCAGCTCGAAGCGGTGCTCGATATAGTGCCTTAAAATGTCGCTTATCCGTTCGTAAAATTCCTTGATTTTGCCCGCATTTATCAAATCATCCGCTACCAGCGCCTTTAATCTCTCGTACGCAATTTCATGGGCCGGCTTGAATATCCTTACAAGTTCAGTATACCTTTTCCGTCGCAAATATAGCCAGCTTCCCGCCCCGATAATCGCTATAGCTCCAATCGCCCAAACCCACCACAGAGATGCCTTCTCCGGCATTTCAACTACGTCCTCGATATCGGCTATTGTTAAATTCTCCCGCTGCTCGCCGAGCAAAGAGGTAACCTCGACTTCGATTGGCTCTGTGGTAAGTTCGTATTTTTTCTCTTCGACACTGTTAACGTCCCTGAACTCGAATGTAAAAGCCGGTATGGAAAAATTACCCGACACAAAAGGCTCCAGCCTGTATTGATAACTCCTGACCACATTGTTATTCTCATCGAGCCTGTCCCCCGGATTGTCCCAGTCGACAATACCGAAATTTTCATAAACCTGTTCGACCTTCGGCATCTGCACCTCGTAGCCCGGTTCGATTGCCGCTTCGAACTCCAGCAGTACGGTTTCTGCAATGTTTATTTTGTCCTTGTCCAGCCGGACGTGAACGCTCAAGGGCCCCTGCTCATAAGGTTTATCAATTTCAAATTCTTTTGTGTCCCCGCTTCTTTGCGCATCCTTTTCACAGCCTGCACAGCCAAAAATAAGTGCACAGGCCGTAAATGTAATAAGTAAAAATTTCCTGTTACGCAAATTCATCTTCATTTCTCACTCGGCTCCGCCGGCGCCGTCGCAGATGTATGGATAATGACATTGTATTTACCCATCATTTCTTTGATATACTCCTGCTGAACATCCTGCTGTTTTTGACTGGTAAGTGAGTACATCACCTGCTGCCTGACTTCATCGAAGCTTTTTTGCCGTTCCGCTGTTTTCTCTTCTAATCTGACAATTTCCCATCCCTTCTCCGTTTTTATAGGACTATCCAGCACCGCCGGTGCGTCAGCCGAAAAGATTTTATCATTCAATTCTTTCGACTCGCCTATAACCGGAACATAAGAACCTTTGGTGATATCCATATCGATTTTACCCCCGGTCTCTTTGGTGCCTTCATCTTTCGTGAACTGCTTTGCAATCTCCGCAAAATCCTCTCCATCCTTAATGCGTTTTATCAAATCACCGGCCTGCTCCTCGTCATCCACAAGTATATGGCTTATCCTTGCCTTCGCAGGTTCCACATACTCGCCTTTATTCGCCTCGTAATATGTTTGAAGGTCGGTTTCTGTAATATGAATCTTGTCGGCAAGCTCTCTATTCATCAACTGCTGGCTCAAAACCCCGCGGTTCAGTTCCTCTATGATTTTTTTGATTTCTTCCTTCTCCTCCAATCCTTCCTCGAGGGCCTGCCGGTACAAAATCTCCTGTGCAAGCCAGCCCTGCAAAAACTGCTGTTTCGCCTCTCCGCTCTTGTATTGTTCCAGCATCTTTTTCTTTTGCTCGTTGAACTGCTCCCCCGTCATAAACGCCGCCATCGGTTCAAGTTGATTATCGATAGTACTTTCAATTATCCCGTCAAGGTCGGCCTCGGTTATCTTTTCGGCCCCTATCTCAGCCACTATCTTGCCCCCTGCCCCATCACCTCCGCCGAAACTCGTCCTGTCCATCAATTCGTATCGCAGTGCCGAAAACTTACCGAGCTTCTCGAAACAGTCCTTGATATGTGCATTTATCTGAGGCTCTAATTCGTTCAGCTTCGCAGCCGCCTCACTCAGGTAGTAATATTCAATCGCCTCGTCGTAAACTCCGGCTTTTTCCAGCAATGTCCCTATCTGGAACATTGCCTGGGCGCGCTGCCGGTCGCTTAATTCCCCGCTCACAAGATAATCCTGCCATACCTTCGCCGCCCGCCTGTACAAATTGCGCTGGGAAAGCTTGGACGCTAATTGTTTCGTTTGTTCAGCCGAAAGAAATGTCGCCCTCGGCTCCTCTACAGAGCCATTCCCCGATAGACTTGAAATCAAATCGACTGATGCTAAAACTATCAAAATCAAAAGTAGTCCGATAATTACCCCGCTTGCTCTCGATTTTTTTTGTTTTTTCTCAGGTAGTGAAAAGTCCAGTTTTTCTTCCATAACTTCCACCTCGCATTTCAAAATCTTTTCTGCTGCATCCTGACCTTAACGCCGCCGGTGCCGCATATGGAAAAAGCGGACTAAATCCTGGATATACGGCTTGTCTGTATTTATGCTGATGCAGTCTACGTTAATTAACTTGAACATGTTCTTTAGCTCGTCGAATCTCCGTGCACTTCTGCTGCTGTATTGGTTTCTAAATCTCCTGCTCGAAGTATCGACAAGAATTATCTCCCCCGTCTCGGCATCGGTAAATTCAATTAGCCCTGCTCCGGGCATCTCAATCTCAGCCCGGTCGCTGACCGGTACTGCAATAACATCATGACGTTTATTCAAAAGGCTCAGAGGTTTTTTGAAGTCCGCTTCCAGAAAATCCGATACCAGAAAAACCGTGGCTTTTTTGCGTACCACTTTGGCAAGATAATCAAGTGCCTCCGGTATGTTGGTTTTGCGCCGCGGCATCCTGAAATAAAGTAATTCACGAATCAGCCTTAATACATGGCTACTCCCCTTTTTCGGCGGGATATACAGCTCTATCTGGTCGGTAAAAATCAAAAGCCCCACCTTATCATTGTTCTTCGCAGCCGCAAAAGCCAGTACCGCGCAGAATTCCGCCGCAAGCTCGTTTTTCATCTTGTTGACCGTCCCGAAATCCCCCGAAGCGCTCAGGTCAACCGCAAACATCACCGTCATCTCGCGCTCTTCCACAAAACGCTTTATGTACGGCTTGCCCGTCCGGGCCGTAACATTCCAGTCGATTGTCCGGATATCGTCCCCGGGCGTATATTCGCGAACCTCGTCGAACTGCATACCCCTGCCTTTGAAAACGCTCTCGTACTGGCCGGCAAAACTCGCATCTACCGCCCGGGACGTGTAGATTTGAATCTGCCTGATTTTTTTTATTAATTCCTTTGGTATCATTGTATTTGAGTCTTAAATTTTTTGTCTCTAACCTGCTAAAAACTCAACAGCCAAAACTCAAAACTTTTTACGGTACTTCAATATTGTCAAAAATCGTCTTTATAATATCTTCGAAAGTTCAGCGCCTATATCAACATCGTTTCCTTCACAGCGTATGATCCCCTTCTCATCAACAATCACGTAATAAGGAACTGGCTTGCTGATAGCAAAGCGATTCTTAATTGGATTAAACCATCCGTGGCGCAGCCTCTTGCTGTCAAATTCGTCTGTCTTATGTTTCCAGAGGCTGTGATCGGCGTCGATACTTAACGCGATGAAAGCTACTTCGCTATTCTGGGACATTTGTCCGGCCAGCGCAGTGATCTTTGGCATGGCCCTCAAGCACGGTGAGCACCATGTTGTCCAGATATCCAGAACAACGACTTTTCCCGCGAAATCTGAAATTTTCCCTGTGCTTCCGTCCTTCCATTCGATGTAGATATCTCGAAGGGGTTCACCAACTTTCGTTGACAGTTTTTGTGAGCCGACCACCAAATCCATAACAAGTACGCGATCTTTGTGTAATGATTCCATGCTGAGGGGAATATTTACATTGTCGCATTCCAGGGTAACACCCAAACCTGGGCGAACGCCCGCGAACTCGAATCTTCCGTTGGCATCGGTCACAGACACAGGATAAAACAAGTTCAACATAGGTCCCCTTTTATCACTCGGAATCAGCTTGACAGTTCTATCCGGCAACGCTTCTTTTTCAGGGTTGCGCACGATGCCTTGAATCGTAAGGTCACCTTCTTCGACGGTCGTGTCGATTTCTGGATAGATTGCTCGAACCCTATTGACAGTGCCGGGTTTTATTTTTATCTCTCGTATGTCATATAGAAACGGCATCCTTGATTTGTTGTATTTTTCTAAATTACGAGCCCAGGCTTGTATCATATAATCTCCACCAGCTATTCCACCTATCTTTATCACACTCGGTTCAGCAACTTCTTGAAACCTCTTCTGCCAGTTAAGGAAAGTTCTGTTGCCATTTGAAGTGGTTTTTACCAGTAACGACACGGCTGCCGGGAACACCTTTACGGTACCGGGCGGACTGCTCAGGTCGTATTCGAATATCGCCGGCATACCCGGAGAAAAAGTTACTGTCAGCCCCTGGCTGGCGGTAAAGGGTTCGGAGTTGTAGCCGAACATCGGGTTCTTCTTTGAAAGCCAACGCTTCTTCGCAATCCACCCAATTACGTATTTCTCACCTTCCACGGCGTAGCACGTCCACGTATTCTTGCCCGTCTTCTTCAAGGCCAATGGTGTTCCGCTTCTTTCGTAAATAGCTGCAAAGGTGTCTTCGGCCGATACCACCTTGGGCTTTCCCGGCACGGTTTCCCCTTCAAGCAGTAAGTTCACCTCGACTATTCGCTTGTTATCAACACCAATATCTGCGGATTCGGCTGCCGCGGTGGTATGCCAAGCGCCGAAGAGGCAACCACCCAAAAGCACAAAAGCTAACAAACGAAGCGTCTTCTTAATCATTTAATTCCTTCCCTCAAGTTGACTTCTCTCATTTAAACAGTCACGAAACACAATCTGATGTTTCCCATTTAAAATCTTAGAAAAAATAACTTCTTCCTTTTCAAAACGAGTTCCGCGAAGCGGCTCCACAACTCAAAACTACACTATGGTACTTCAATATTGTCAAAAATTGTTTTTATAATATCTTCGCTGGTCTTGTCTTCAGCCTCAGCTTCATAACTGACAATAACCCTGTGTCGAAGAATATCCGCCCCGATGCTTTTGACGTCTTGAGGAGTAACATAGCCTCGTTGCTGAATAAATGCGTGTGCCTTTGCAGCCACGGCAAGATAAATCGTCGCTCGCGGCGACGCCCCATAGCTTATGAAGTTACCTAATTCTATCCCGTATTTCTCCGGCTCTCTCGTGGCGCACACTATATCGACAATGTAATCTTTAATCTTCTCGTCGATATAAATTTCATCCACCACTCCTCTCACTTCTGAAATATCACCCGGACTGATAACAGCCTTTATATCGAACTTCTTATCCGTAACAGCCATTCTTTCAAGAATCTCCCGCTCCTCACCTTTATTGGGATAGTCGATTTTAAGTTTCAGCATAAACCTGTCCAGTTGTGCCTCCGGTAGCGGATAGGTCCCCTCCTGCTCAATCGGATTCTGTGTGGCAAGCACTAAGAAGGGTTTGGGCAGTGGAAAAGTCTCTTCACCTATCGATACCTGTCTTTCCTGCATCGCCTCCAGCAGGGCGCTTTGTACTTTGGCAGGTGCCCTGTTGATTTCATCGGCCAGTATGATATTGGCAAAAATCGGCCCCTTACGAGTATAAAATTGACCATCCGACTGGCGATAAATCTGTGTCCCTATCAAGTCAGCCGGCAGCAGGTCCGGCGTAAACTGAATCCTCCGAAAGGATGCATCTATCACTCGTGACAGAATCGTAACAGCCATAGTCTTGGCAAGTCCCGGCACCCCTTCAAGCAGTATATGCCCGTTGGCTAATAGCCCGACTAACATCCGCTCTAACATATAGCGCTGCCCGACAATTACCTTGTCCATCTCTCCGAAAAGTGCCCGGACAAATTCGCTTTTCTGTTGAACCAATTCTCCTATTTGTTTTACATCTGTCGCCATAAAAAATCTCTCCTTCAAAAACTTGCCAAATTAGAGTACACCTGTCCACACGGTGCAAAAAATGCAGTTTTTTTACGTTTTTTTTCATCAAAAGTTTTAATTTATGCAAAAAAATCGGCGAATTTCAAGTTTTTTGTAATTTTTTGCTCCTTTAAACGCCAAAAATAGTCGCCGTTTTATGAGGACAGAGAGTTTTTTGTCCATCAATGGGTTGTGGTTTATTGCGTTTTGCACCCATTAATTGGGTTTGGATTTATCGGGCTTTTGCTTAGCTATGTGTTTTTCGATTATCTTAATGAGGGATTCATCATTTATCGGCTTCGAAATATAATCCGTAAACCCATATGCCAGCAGATCTTCCCGGTCGTCTATCATTGCTTTGGCCGTAAGGGCTATAATCGGAACTGTCTGTTTTGACCGATTTTTGATTATTTCATCGAATGCCTGATAGCCGTCCATAACCGGCATCATAATATCCATCAAAACTACATCCGGCGAAACCGTAAAGTATTTCTCAGCCGCCTCTTTACCATCTTCGGCGAAGATAAGATGGTATTTGTGCTCAAGCATCATTTTAATTGCAGCCCTGCCGAATTTATCGTCTTCAGCTATCAGTATTTTGGCGGAATTCTCCGGCGTGCGAGAGTCTAAACCGCTCTCAGAGCGACTTCGAGCTGATTCACTTTTTCGAGTTTCGTACTCCAGCGGTTCGGTAACGTGGTCGTCTGGTAAAATTTGCTCGGATTTTAAGGGGATGTAAAACATAATGGTTGTGCCCTTGCCGAGTTCGCTTTCAGCTTTTATTTCACCGCCCAGCAGTTCCACCATTTTCTTGCAAATAGACAGACCGAGCCCGGTTCCCGGATATTTTCTCGTGGTCGAGCTGTCAACCTGGGTGAATTCATCGAAAATGTGTTCGATATTTTCTTTGCTTATTCCGATACCGGTATCTGAAACTTTGAAACACAATCGATTTTGCTCGACATCTATCTTCAGTACAATTTCCCCCTTGTCGGTGAATTTAACCGCGTTGCTTATGATATTTGTAAAAATCTCATGCAGTTTTTGAGCATCTGAGATGATAGTACGGGGCACCGAATCGCTTTTTCGAACCAGAAACTCTATCTCGTCGTTATCGCCGCAAAGTGTCCTGACCATGCTCCGTATCGTTGCTATCAGTGCGTCAAGAGAAAAGGCCTTTAAGCTTAATTCCATCTTTCCGGCCTCAATCTTCGAAAGGTCGAGGATGTCATTAATGAGCAACAGTAATCTCTGTCCGCTTCGATATATAATCTCCAAGCCTTCAAGTTGTTTATCGCTGAGGTTATCGGCGCTGTATTCCCGAAGTGTTTTCGACATACCGATTATTGCATTCATTGGCGTTCGGATTTCATGGCTCATATTGGCAAGAAACTGACTCTTTGCTTTATTGGCTGATTCAGCCTCTTCTTTGGCCTTCTGAAGCTGTTTTTCCGCCCTCTTGCGCTCCGTGATATCCTGCATAATGCCTATACAGCCGGTCGCTTGGCCGGTTTTCTCGTCACGGATGGCCAGCGAGCAGTCATGGAACCACTTTATCTGACCCTGTGGGGTGTAAACACAAACGTCCGCTTGAAAGTGGTCCATCTGTCCGGTTTCAAAAGCCCTGCAGTAGGCTTCTAAGTTTTCGTAGCCGCAAAGGTCGGGAATAATAGTTTCCTTCGAAATTTTCTTCAAACGCTCCAGTGTCAGTTCTTCAGCTACGATACCAACCAACTTCTCAACCCCCGAACCCATGAAAACATATTTGCCATCGGAAAAAGATAGTTGATAAGGCACACCCTGGGCGTTTTCTATTGCTCTGCGATAGACAGCCTCGGAATGAGCCAGAGCTTCTTCAACCCGTTTGCGTTCGGTAATATCCATACCTGAAGCAAGTACTTCCACGATATTACCCTGAGAATCCGTAACAGCCACATTGTGCCAGTCTATAATTCTCTCCTGGCCGCTCTTGGTTAAAACCAGGTTCTCATTGTATTCCATCAGTCCGGCTTCGCCGCTTATCAACTGCTCGAATGTTACCCTTGTTTTTTCCCGAACTCTTCCCGGCAGGAAAGTATCAAACCAGTTCCGGCCCAAAATCTCATCGTCTCGGTACCCCAAAATCTCACAACCTCTTTTGTTGACAAGAATGACTTTCTGTTCGGGGTTGATAACAATCATAATTGTTCCGGCAACATCAAAGTATTTACGGCTTCTTTCCTTTTCCTCTCTCAGTTGTTTCTCTGTGGCCCTTAACTGCTGATTGCTTGCTTCAAGCTGCTGGTTAGCGGCTTTGAGTTGCTGCTCATTGGCACGTAGTTGCTGATTAGCGGCTTTTAACTGTTGCTCATGTGCCAATAACTGCTGGTTGGCAGCTTGTAATTGCTGTTCACGTGCTCGCAGGAGTTGATTGGCGGCTTTTAGTTGTTGTTCATGCGCTCGAAGTTGCTGGTTAACTCTGATTAATTGCTGTTCACGCGCCTTTAGTTGTTCATTAGCGGCTTGCAGCTGTTGTTCATGTGCCTGAAGCTGCTGATTGGCGGCTTTCAACTGTTGTTCGTGTGCCCGGAGTTGCTGATTAGCGGCTTCTAATTGTTGTTCTCTGGCCCGTAGTTGTTGATTGGCGGCTTTTAATTGTTGCTCGTGTGCCCGCAGCCGTTGAGTTTTTATTGAGTTTAATTTCTCCACGGCACGCTGCTTTGCCTGTTGGGCTTTCTGCTGTATGTCTTCCATATCATTCCTCGTGTATTTGGCCTGTCATACACATACTGGGAAGATTTCCTGTGCTAAAATGGCCCGGCACACCTCCTCTTTATCACAAGCCGTTGTGTAAAAAAGAATTACACATCACAGCCTGTAATACACAAAACACAAGCTAACGAATGCGCTAATTTCTTAATATTTGTCAGAAGAAATAGAATCACTTAGTTTGAACACTTTATTATACACTCCCCCAACCCTGAATGTCAAATATATAATGAGAAAAAACAGGCTAAAATCGCAGTTTCTCCAATCCTAATGGCTGGAAGCGGTTTAGCCCGTAATTCGCTCTCTAACCCTATTATAACCGGACATTCCGACCAGACGGAGGCAGGAAGAGCCCAAAAGTGTCTTTGTATAGGTAAGTTTAGCCCCTTTTGCCCATATATATCGCAGGGCGGTCTTGGCAGCAGTATTGTCAAATGAGCCGGTAGCATCAACCAGCAGCGTTACATTTTTTCTTCTGGCCAAAAGGCCCAGTGCCGTGGCTTTTACCGCCTCTTCCATCGCCGCACCGAACACGATTAGCTCATCGGCCTGCAATTCACTGAGCATCCTGTCGGCTCGTGGTTCCTCGAACGGGTCGAAACAGCGTTTGTGCAGTATAACCTGGTCATAGTCATCCAGTATACCAACAGGCAAATCAGTGCTGTCTGTGGCAGCCAGACTCGTGTGTCTGTTACGGATGGTGTAACGAATTTTTCTTTGTCCATCGTTGCCTGCAATGCAAAAATTTCGATAAGAATCTCGGTCGGAATAAATCTGAACGGTGGAAATCATAGGAATATTCTTCAGTCTTGCCCACGCAATAACCCTTCGGATATTGGCGAGAACGCACTGGTGATTTTGAACACAGTTTACCCCTCTGTCTAAGAAAAAGTGTTTCTGAGTATCGACATCAATGATGATTTGTTTCGGCCGCAATTTAATTATGGGCATAATCATTTCTGTTCCTTTCCGTTAAATTTTATGTTTACAGCCTGATGCCGTGGTAACCTATTTCATCGCAGACCGCTTTCATCTTCTCCCAGAACATAACATCGTTAACCACCCCGAGGGCAATTGGATAAAGTATGTTATCTTCCTGACAAAGGTGTTCCCGCATTATCGCAGTAAAGTTTTGGACAATGGTGATGAGTCTTGCTTTAAACTCCTCAAAACTGATATTGTTAAACAAAACGAGCAACTCGAAAAGGTTATCGATTTCAGTTCTCAGATAGATATGTTCACCCTGGATGGCCTGACAAAGGCGCATCCAGATGTGTTTTTTCAGATATGGAAAAATGATGTCTTCTTCACGTTCGATGTGTTCTTTCGTTTCTCTGAGGTACTCGATGGTATAAGAAAGTTTGCGAAATTCCAGACTGACGTCGGTCAGGTCATCCAGATATGCAATGGTTTCTACAATCTCGTCAAGGTCGGCCAGCAGGCACCGAATCATATCATGTTCAACCATAATTCTTCGCAGAATATGGTTGGCTGCCAGCTGGTTTTTGAGATTTGCGCTTTGCTCCTTGAATATTCCCATCAGCATAAGCGTTGCAGACAACTGCTGCACCAGTTGTGTCGAATAACCGTCGTTGATAAGATTCTGCTCGGCCATGGCAATATCTTTGGGGCCTACATGTGTTACGAGTTGATTGGCCTCTTTGCGGAGGACGTTGGGGTCTTCACCGTGATTAAGGCGTTTCAAAAGGCGGGTCAGGCTCTGTGCCTTGTTGTTTTGGTCTGTGCCAGCCATTGCTTTATCCTCCAACAACTACGACTACGTACTTAAGATTCAGCATTCCTCCTCCGGCTCGGTCACCCTTACAGCCGAAGCCGTTTTATTCTGTCGTTATTTTTTTGGGCCGGGTATTGCCATGGGCATATTATGTTCTTTCATAAACCGAATCAGTCCGGAAAGTAGTATTCGTCGGTTTTTGCTGCCGGGTATGCGATACCCCCGCAGTTTACCGCTATCGAACCATCGGCACACCGTGCGGGGAGCGACATTACAGATTTTGGATACCTGGCCTGTTGTCAGTATGTCCCCGCGTTTCAGCGTCTTGCCGGCGCTCATCGTCAATCTCCTGCTTATTCACTTGTCATTTATCGTTATCACGGCAAATCCGTGTTTGTTTGCATGCTGGGCCCGGTGGCAACTTTATGTTGACAACCATAAACCCAGCAGGAAGAGAAAGAGCTCTCATACGAAACATCATTTATCTTTATCAAGGCCCGATACCAGCCTTGTTTGTTCGTCGCTTCGATTTTCCGCTTCAGTAACAACATATTTTTGCTTTCGATTCTTTTATAGCCTTAAAGAAACATACAAACTGACAAGCCATAACTCTTTAATCTTTCCTGCTGTTTAATATCTCTTCTTATTTTGCTGGCTTACTATACTTGACTCCTTGCAAACCGCGTACCTGTATAGTAGTTTGCTTTTTTAGCTTTTTATAGGGCCTGATGGATTGTCGATTCTCAGTTTGATTCGCAAATTGAGAAAATTTGAACATTTTGATTTTTCTCATGCCAATAAGCTCGCTCTTTGCCTTTTTCCCGGATTCAGATGTGCTGAATATCTCACCGAAGCCTGATGTTATCGCCAAAAGGCCTCTTTGTGGGCTTGACTGCATATATTCACTTGACAGTTCTTGGTTTATTGAATAGACTAATTGCAGTTATTTTTAACATTGCAATGTCTCGCCGATGAATTTATTGTAGGAGACAGCGGAGACAATGTCGGACGACGAGAAAAATTTGGACTTATCTTCAAATCAATCCCCTCAGTCTAAGCCTGCTCGTCGACAGTCATGGGAGCATCTCACCGCCGAATATTTGAACGACCTGCCTCGACAGCTCGAAGAACTCAAAACAATGCTCAAACAGAAAGACTACGCCGCCATCAAAAAAGATGCTCATCGTATCAAAGGCACCTCTGCAACCTACCGTCTCGACGACATTTCCGAAAGTGCCGCCCGACTCCAGCGCACAGCCGACACGCAAAAGCCACAAGCAGTTTCTGATATAATAGATGAGCTTGAACGACTGGTTCAACTCCACGCCGACAGGCTGAATTCATTAACACCTTCCTCCGGGGATGACTACGAAAGGCCTACAGATGACTGACCCCGTACCGGTTATTTTAACAGTGGATGATGACCCTCACTTGTTGAGCATTATCGAGCATCACGTTCTGAAATGGGGATATACTCACTGCCAGGCAACCGGTTCGGTCGAAATGTGGAAACAACTTGAAAAGGTAATCCCGAGTATCATTCTTCTCGATGTACAACTAAGTGACTGTGACGGCACCGCCCTTGTGCCGAGATTAAAACAACGGTTCCCGTCTGTGCCGATTATTATGATTACAGCAAACGCTACGATAGAGACCGCCGTAAGAAGCCTTAAAAGCGGGGCCTATGACTTTATCTGCAAACCGCTCGATTTTGACCGACTCAGGATTGAAATTGACAAGGCCGTCAAACACCTTTGTCTTTCGCTTCAGGTAAAGGCTTTCCAGCATGCTGCACTTCGTACCGATTTTCATGGTATGATTGGCCGCAGCGAACCGATGCGAGCAGCTTATCGGCTGATTGAAACTGTTGCTCCCACAGATGCCTCGGTATTGCTTCTTGGCCAGACCGGAACCGGCAAGGAACTCGCAGCCCGCGCAATTCACGAATGCAGCAATCGCTCAAACGGCCCATTTGTCGCCGTCAATGCACCTGCTATTCCACATGAACTCATTGAGAGCGCTTTGTTCGGCCACGAAAAAGGTGCTTTCACCGGTGCGCATCAGCAGCATATCGGTTTCTGCGAGCAGGCAAATGGCGGAACGTTGTTTTTGGACGAGATCTGCGAAATGGATTACAACGTCCAAGCCAAACTCCTTCGCTTTCTTCAGGACCATGAAGTGCAGCGAGTCGGCGCCAAATCTTCAAAGACCGTTGACGTCAGAGTGATAGCAGCCACCAATCGTAACCCGGCCCGGCAAATACAAAAAAACAAACTTCGGGAAGACTTCTATTATCGTCTCAGTGTCGTGAGTATCGACCTTGTTCCGTTGAAACAGCGCCCCGGGGACATTGCTTTATTGACGCGCTATTTCCTCGACATTGCAGCCGCCAGATATGGCAGGAATATGTCCTCCATTTCACCAGAAGCCGCCCGGCGGCTTGAGTCTTACGACTGGCCCGGCAATGTTCGTCAGCTTGAACATCTTATCGACCAGATTGTTATTACCAATAACGCTGCCGAACTCACTGCCGAAATGCTTCCGGCTGAAATAACCGAAAAAAAATCTCGTGAAGTTTCTCTTGTCGATACTAAAACCGACGAAAAGCCGCAAAAAATTATTCCCTCGATTCAGGAAATGGAACGCCGTTTGATTCTTCATGCTCTTGAATTAACTTCAGGCTCAATCCCTCAGGCTGCTGGGCATCTTGGTTTGAGTGAAGCGACCCTTTATCGAAAGATAAAGAAATTTGGAATCTCACGCACTTTTACCGAGCAGCAGTAATTCGGACAAGTTCACACAGCCTCCGCTTCGGCGGTTAGCATAGCATCCTGGGCGGAAATAAAAAGCATTAAGCCGAATTCTTAAAAACGTCATAAATCTTCAATAGTGTTCGGCACTTCATTTGCACATGGTGGTTTTGCTGTTCGAGACGAGTATTTTTGAAATAATCCAACGTACTCGGATATGATTTGTTCCAGCGGAGAGATATTTCAGCGCAGCACAAACCGCGACAGCAGTCTATACAGGGACCGGTCTTGCTATTAATCAACTTACAACAGTTTGTTTTTTCAACTTTTCAATATGAGCCATCAATTCATCTTTGTTGGCCCAACCAGTCAGGAACCAGCAGAACATTTCATAAGTTCGCAACGTGGGTTTTCGGCCGGTATATAACGCTATCAATAAGCAAGCAATGATGGCGGCATAGATTTGAAGTTCGATACCGTTGTCGC
>Ga0272442_10001428_pt1 | contig 36457 bp, 22 predicted proteins | sample SSMForm2O_FD_200262 | JGI IMG/M metagenome (GOLD analysis project Ga0272442, IMG submission 200262) | Marine sediment archaeal communities from Little Sippewissett salt marsh, Falmouth, MA, United States - SSM-Form-2O | ecosystem: Environmental > Aquatic > Marine > Wetlands > Sediment ... | reverse complement strand
CACGTGTTTCTTGATACGCTCGTCGAACAGGTTTTCATCCACATCGCACACGGCGGCTACGTCAACGTCAGGCAGTTTCATATAACTGCTGATATGGTTTTGCCCCATGCCTCGGATACCGATGACGGCGACTCGCACCCGATCGTTCGCATTGGCCCAGGTGGTCTTGTCAGGTTGGAAAGTTACACCGGCGGCGACGCCTGTCACCGCCGTCTTCATAAATGATCTTCGAGATAACTTACTGTTGCGTTCCATGGTATGATCTCCTACTTTAAAATCGTGCTTTTCATTTTTACCTGTTGTAATTTACTCGAAATCCCGATCCAGTGCGACTGCAATCGCGGATGTGCCCACGAACAGGTCCGCCTGGTGTGCATACGGAGAATTCGGATCGAAGCTAATGATCTCGTTGGCCACGCGAACGGTGGAGTCATCGAGACGTTCAATGGCGGGAAACGTCTGATCCGCTCCTGCGGGATAGATCACGGTTAAGAAACGCCACTGACGGGCGGGGGCGACATTGCTGATCCATAGATTGTGGCCGCAAAGGATATCGCCTTTGCGCCATTGACTGTAATCTTCCCCGGTAAATGGATTCACAAACGCGTTCATGCCGACACGGTCATCAAGGTCGAGTTTTTCCGGGCAGGCGATGTGCTTCAATCTCACTTGAACGTCGCCAACCGCGTAATCGACAGTGAGATTCCTTTTATCAAAACTGAAACGCTTTTGGGGAAGAATATGGTACAGCCACGTATAAGTGGCCGGCTTCGAGCAGCTTAGATCGTCATAGACGATGAAATATCGGTCGTGCAGGAAGAGGATATGGCGGATGAAACGCTGCAAGTAGGGCAATGCTCTCTTTTCATAAACCGGGTCCAGAGGCAATGACCATCGTGAATATTTTCCTGGCGTGCGGGGGTAGCACCCGGTGACGTCGCCCGCGAAATACACGTGGTCCCGGCCGCGTGAGAAAGCCGCAATTCGCCCGTAGCAGGGCAAGCTCTGGCCCCTCGAAGGCTGTGCCTGTCCCAACCCATCTACCAGGATGGTGTTGTGACTCATGGTGTGGTATGCGTAGGCGTCCTGATTGCCCGAGCTGCCGCCGCCGTGATTGAGCATTTGTCCGTAAGCGTGCAGTTGGAAAGAGCCGTCGGAATTGAATGAGTGGCCGTAGCCGCCGCGAGGCCGACACTGAAAGATAACGCCCAGACCGTTCTCGAAGGTCGAGCGTAAACTCGGAGGGCCCGTAGCGGCCATTCCCCAGCCGGCGATGGGGAATAAATCGACAAACTCGTGTTCCGGTTCCGGCTGCGGTTTGTCGTAATACGCCGGTAAGACGTACTCAATCCAGGGGCGGAACGTGGAGAATTCAGTGCCGCCGTATTGCTGCCAATTCAGCAGAAATCGCCCGTCGCCGGTCAGGTAAGCAAACTTGCGGAAATGAGCCAGGTGATTGTTGCGCGAGGCATTCGCCTGGTTGCCCCAGGCATTGTGCGGCATCCCTACAGGAATGATTCTTCGGAAGAATTCACCAATGCGTTTATAGAATGGATTCCGGCCAAGATTCGCTTGAGGGATCGTTGTGTCATAGTACATCGTGGCGTTCATCAACCATTTACATTTTGACGTGCCGTATCCCGGGCCTTCATTCCACGCTTCATCGAAACCATGCCCGCAGGTGACGCCGATCAGATAATTGAGAATCAGGTCGTACCACTGGCGTCCGACATCACTGTGTTCGTAAAGCGCCAGGCCGCAAACGGCGGTTCCCATGGCGGCTTCGTAACCATGACTGCTGAGCATGCCGGACATCCCGGATGCCCTGACCAAAGGCCGGCCTGTTTGTTTGTCCTTTCGATCTCGATTCTTCCACGAGAACTTGTTCATGATATGATCGACGCGCCATTCGAGAGATTCGATCATAATCCGCCGCTCTTTCTTATTGAGGTCTTGATAGAGCCAATCGAAAAGCAAGGCCAGAAACTCGTTCCCGTGGGTGGCGTCTTCTTTGCCGTCGCCTCCCAAACCTTCCGGCGACGCTCGCCCGCCCGGAGGATAGCTCGCCCAGGTGACGGCGCGAGATTTCACGCCCGCATAGCGATCATCTCCGGTCATCCGCCAGACGAAACACACCGTCGCCAGATCGCCGGCGATCGTGTAGAACTCCTGGCGGGGTTCGGGGGTGCGGTCCGTTGCGGGAAAATCGCGCCACCAGGACTTTTGCATGATGGCATCGGCTTGACGGCGCATGGAATTCAGAGCGGCTTTCGAGCCGGTATCCGTCTGTGCGAGCCTGCGGATACGATCCAGGTTCTCAGCGTTGAACAAAATGCGAGGGTGCCCGATTCGGGCAAAGCCGGGATCCGCCAAGTGTGAACGATCCCAGACCACGGCGTCCTCGGAGATCGAGAACGACCGAATCCGGCTCCATTCGACCCGATCCCGGCCGTCACGATAACCGACGCGCCAGTACCAACGGCTCTGACCGGCGATTAGAGGCGGTAGCATGTTGTAAAAATTATAAGGACAGGTGACGTCTATGACCGGGCTCGAGCAATCCGAATACCGCGAAATCTGAAGACTGAATGTAAACAGAGCATCGTTAAAGTCGTTCGGCCAGTCCGGCCAGTAGGGCCAGCTCAAGCGGGGAGGGTTCACGGAAACCGTCTCGTCACTGGCCGGACGCCAATTCACATAGCGGCTGTAGTGGCTCCGAGGATTCTCAGAGACGATGGCTTCGAGACCGATACGTACGGGTTTGGCCAGGGATAGTCCTTGCGTGACCAGCAACTGGAGCATGAAAAAAACAACGGACCTTCTCATAAACGTGCCTTTCATAGTGTCTAAACGTTTGCTCTCGAAGTGAACATCAATCTGTCCCGACATCCGATTCAATCTCATTGTCACTCCGATTATTGCAGAAAGCCTTCAGCCTTCATCCATTCAAGCCATCGTTCGCGCCAGGCGGAAACCGGCCGGCCGCGCTGACGCATGCCGAACCCGTGCCCGCCTTTCGAGTAAACGTGCAATTCGGCGGGGACTTCGACTTTTCGCAATACAAGATAAAAACGAATGCTGTGCTCGACCGACAAGCCGTCATCATGCGCATGAACCAGAAACGCAGGCGGCGTCTTCGAAGTTACTCTTGTATCAAGCGAGTAGTCACTGATTGATTGTTCATTAACGTTTCGCCCTAACATCCGTTCGATGAGGCCGGCGAACCGTTTGCCCTGAAGTTCGAGCGATATCAGCGGATATACGGGCACAATAAAATCGGGCCGACAACTAACGCGACGGATCGGATCATCCGCATTAGAATCACCCTCGTCGAACAACGTCCCCGCAGCGGCGGCCATGTATCCACCCGCTGAGAATCCCATCACGCCGATTCGCCGAGGATCGATGTTCCACGTGCCGGCGTTGTGTCGCACGACTCGAATCGCCCGCTGCATGTCCGGGATCGATCCGTTCGACACATACAGTCCAACGCCGGGATCCGGCAGGCGATATTTGACAACAACGCCGGCGATGCCGTGTGACTGTAACCAGCACGCCACGTCGTGCCCTTCTTTGTCTATCGCCAGATGGCTGAAGCCGCCGCCCGGGCAAATCACAACCGCGGTGCCTGTGGTTTTACGTCGAGTCGGCAGATAAACCGTTAGTGTCGGCCGGGTTACGCCACGGACCGACCGGTCACGTTTCACGTGCGTACCGTCTGTTACAGGTCGATCACGATCCTCTTCCTTTAGCGTGCTTCCGGCCGATCCGGGAGCCATGCCGGGCCAGATCGGGATTTCAAAACCGTCGGAATCTTCGGTCCGGTTGGAAGAAAACAATTTGTATATTTTCACATATTCATATTCACAGCGCAGTGTATGTCCCATCTGTCGCAAGCCGATCCAGCCAGAGTGTTTATGGACGGGCCCGAATGTTTTTCCATCATCGTCAAACGCAAGGGCAACCAGACCATCGACCATCACCCGGATCTTCTCAGCTCTCTTGTAAATCTGAACGGTCTGAAAATCGCTCGGTTCTCCCTCAATGATGTAATCTTTGCCCGACGAGACCAGATAAAATCCGTAGTTCTTGCGCAGATTCGAAAAGCCGCGGTCTCCAGCCCAGTAAGAAACGTGATAATTATCCAAATCACCGCTGTGATACTGTTTGAAAATACCGTTGCGCTCTTGCAGATTGGGGGCGAAAATGCTTTCACCATTAACGCCCCGGGCATTGAAGAAAACGATGTTCAATCCCTTTTTGCGATCCTTCGGCCGGACGGTAAACTCAAGCAGGAAATTGGCGGGGATTTCCCTCGCCAGCCAACAGACAAGGTGATTTCTGTCTTCGGAAGTTGGTTGGCTTTCCAGAACCAGGTTGCCTTCGGCAATACTCATTCGCTTACCGCCTTCGAGCCGCCAATCGCTCAGCGCTGTTTGATCCTCAAACGAGGACTCATAAACGGGATAGCCGTAATCGACGTCTGTCGGTGTGAAACGCATGCCGACCAGGGGATGTTGAGGGGCAGAGTTGGCGGTGGTGATTGCCGTAACGCTCGCAAGTATGATAACCAAAGTGGCAGTTGGTTGAAATGAGTACTGTTTTCCAATCCCAGTAAACGTACTTTTCATTGTCTGTGCCTTTCTCGTTCGTCTCATATGGGCGACATTAATATCTTTTGTTCGTTCGAAAGCTTTCCTTCCATCTTACAGATTATTTTCAGGAAGTCACGCCTCCAAAATGCCTTAGTCTCTGTTCATCTCGAGAATGGGCAAAGAACCTCGATCCCATGGCCAGAAGGCGGGATTGTATTTTCCAATGTCTTTGAAGCCGGGTATCGTCTTTTGAATTCCGCCGAAAACAGGATAACTCTCAAAGATATCGCCATAGCCCAACATGCGAGGATCGCGTTGTTCGGCGAGTCGATCCCGCAAGAGCCTCCACAGTTGATTCTTCGTCTTAGTGAACTCGGAATGATCCGCGAGATTGTTCAAACAGTGCGGATCTTTTTGGATATCGTACAACTCTTCTTCCGATCGTTTGGCATACGTAATCCGATAGTGATACCGAGCCGAATCGTCTTTATGTTCGAGAATATGTGATTTGGTCGGATTGATCATTTTCGTATGACAGAAATACCCCGGCGGATCTCCCATTGGCCATCGCTGCGGCTTGAAATTTCGTAGGTACAAGTATTGTTTCGTTCGAATTGCTCGGATCGGATAGCCAACGTTCTCGGCTCTCGCGTGATTGTGCCGCTCTTTGCCCATCAAGACGAACCTGCGTTCAGGATCGAGAGTTCCCGAACGATTCGAGACCAAAATTGGCAATAGACTCCTACCCGCCATTTCCGGCCGCGGCTCAAGGCCGGCTGCTTCAAGAAACGTCGGCGCGACATCGATAAAGCTGATCAAGTCGTCGATAGACCTCGATCCGGGAATGCGTGCCGGCCACTGAACAGCAAAGGGCATTCTTATTCCATCCTCGTACAAGGTGGCTTTGGTCCGGGGAAAAGGCATGCCGTTATCACTGGTGACAACAATGAGCGTATTGTCCAGTTCGCCCGCGCGTTCGATCAGATCAACGATTTTTCCAAGCTGCCGGTCGAACCATTCAATCTCGAAGTAGTAATCCAGCAAATCGCTGCGGACCGTCTCGTTGTCAGGATAAAAGGGCGGCACGCTCACATCTTGTGGCTTCTTCCCGCTACGACGTCCGGAGCCGGGCTCATAATTACGATGTGGCTCGTGACACCCGAACCAGAAGCAAAACGGAGCGCCCTTCGGACAGTCTTTGATAAAATCCTCAAAGTTGGCCGCGTAATCGTTCGAACTGATCTCAGGCGTGGGGGGCTTTAGTCGTCGAGTATTGTATGGCTTGCCGGCGGGATTGTTCTTACGTCCGGAGGCTCGCCAGTTACCGGGCGCCCAGGGCTTGCCCGTATAGCCGACATGATATCCCTGTTTTTCAAGAATCTCGGTGTACACCGTGAATTCCGCTGGAAAGAGGCTGGCCTGGGTGCCTGCTTCTTTCAACTGCCAGGGATTGCGTCCGGTCAACAGCGTTGCTCTTGATGGGCCGCATTGTGAGGCAGTACAGAACGCGTTTGTAAACAGGACTCCGTTGCCGGCGATACGGTCGAACGCCGGTGTACGAACCTGGTCGAAGCCATAGGCGCTTGCATGAGGCCACGACTGGTCATCTGAGACAGCCAACAAGATATTTGGCTTTCGCCGAGTTTGCTCCCCCTGCTGTGCAAGCAGCGAGCTTGGGACAAGATTGGATATTCCATACATGCCCATGACGCCGGCTGTCGCGCGTTTGAGGAAGTCTCTGCGACATGACATTCCATTCTCATCACGCATGATCTGCATCCTGTTCTATCGTTAATATGATTCTCGTCATTGACAACATTGAACACCGTAGGATTTAGCTGAGTTTACTTTGGATGTTTGTTTGCAAGAATATAGTCGAGGCCGAACATGTAACTTTTCACGGCCGAAGGATTCGCCCCAAGGATGGTTACCTTAAGTGCGTTCTTTCCCCGGCGAAGCCTGCATCCGCCGAGTTTTACCTCTGCGGCCATAACTGTCGGATTATACAGGTCCAGGGATTTTGCTATTGTCTGCGTATTCACATCGATGCGCAGGATACCATAATCGACCGCCCTGGTGATACCCAATGTCAGGTCATAGTCTCCCGCCTGTTCGACGGTGAATTCGAGGACTAATTCGTCTTGTTGTTTGCCGTTCCTCCACCAGAGTTGACGGTTATTGCTCCAGCGGAATCTCGGAATATTCTGGATTTCGGTGACTCCGCCGGTTTTTCGCACTACGGACAGTGTCTCGCCTTCGATGGCATTTTCAACGAGCCGCGGTTTGATAATGTCTTCGACGGCTCGCGGGACCGGGCGTTTCGCCTCCTTCGGATCAGGCGGGACATCCCATGTCGCTCCGGGCCGGGCATACCAGAAAGTGGCCGGGGCATAGTCCATAGTCGTCCTGGCCCAATGCCATAACTCCATGTCGAAGCGGATGGATTGCTTAAAAGGGATCGTATCGAGAGAGCGGTACCGGGCGTTGACCGTAAACCCCGGCTTTAAATTGCCGTCGCCGCTGGGCTGGGCGTGAAAGGCCGATTCGAAGAAATTCGGTTTGCACCAGGCGTAGCCGTAGTAGTCTTCGGTGCCGGTGCCGATATGGGAGGGGAAGGATTCGCCGTCCACGTAGATTTTCTCGTCGCCCTCTCCCCACCAGGTATTGGCGGTATTGAAGAGCGTCAGAACATCACCCACATAGTGACCCCGGCCTTCGACCGATATCCAGGTCAAATCGAAGGCGCCGTGATCCTTGGCCTTTTCATTCGATTGCGTCTCAATGCCGGCCCATTGCTTCCAGGCGGCATGGAAATAGCACGAGCGCTCGTCCCAGTCCCATGGACCGCTGAGAATCCGCCCCCGGGTAAGCTTGACCGGTTGAGGGCCGAGGTTCAGGATCTGAATCTTTGCCTGATTCTTAAACGGCATGATCCAGTAGCACGAGAGGGTGTTGTCACTCGATACGTTTGTGTACCATGTCGAATGGGGACGTATGTGATATCCGGTGCCGAAGAAATCACCTATGGGACACCAGATCGTGTCGTTGCCGTCGAATTCGATTTTGATTACCGTGGATCGCAGCGCTTGGCTCAGATCGTCGGCTTCCAGCCGGAACTCAAGAGAACGAATGGCTTTTTGTCCTTTAATCGTGATCATTATTTCTTTGGACGGTGCGATGTTTCCTTTTAGGAGATCAACCTGAGCTCGGTCCAAGCCGGCCCGTTCATTGTGTCCGAGCGTCCGTTGCACCCGCTTCAAGGTCGAACGGGCCTGTTCAATGCTGTCGCGTGAAAAGGACTCGATTTTAGCCTGCTTTTCGTAGCTGCGGTAATTGATCTGATAATACAGGGCTTCCCCTTTGCGTGCGCCTTCGTCGATGAAGCTTTTGGTTTCATACGTAACCTTGCAGTGCTTTGCGTACGGAATGGGCAGATAAAGATTGTGCCCTCGATGCCTGAAGGCCGTCTCGGGCGAAACTCCTCGCGATAACGGCTCGCCGACCAACTTTCCACCGCTGATCAGATCGGCCATAGGGCCTTCGATGACCGGCTCGGCCTTTTTGTCGATATAGATACGGAGTGTGCCGTTACTGAACTCCTTTCCGCCGGGACCGTGCCAGGTCGCCCAGAAACGCACGATCGCTCCCGGGCCGTCGGCGTCCATCAGCACATGTTCTTTCCGGCCGTTGTTGTTTTCGATTCGGACGAAGTAGCTTCTGTCCCAATTGGCCCACCATGTGGCCGATCCCGGTACGGTTGAATGACGGTCGTAGCTGCTGAACTGCTTACATGTGTATGCAGGACGCGGCAGCCGACCCAGGCCATCGCGGTCAACCATCTCTTCAAGCAACGATTCGAATGAAATGGTGTCTGACGCTGCGCCAAACGCCGAAGGTGTAGCCGGAAAGCCCGTAAATAATGAAGAGATAACAATAATCCATAATCCGGTAAAAGCTCTTTGAGTCATTTTATCACCTGTCTGAAACTGAGTTATAGAGACTGTTTTCTTGATATTTAAGTCGAATTCGATATATTTGTCCATGATGGCTTCCTGTAAAAAATGTCATTGTGGCACCCGTTCGAAGGCACGGGGAAATTCTGTTCGCTTCTTGTTGTTCATTCTGGTCTTTCTTGGATTGCATCCGGGGCGTGTCGAATCGCGCCCGGGGGCGGGGCCGCCCCGCGTCTTGCCGCTTGGCGAAACTGTGTCCGATACTCGGCTCGGGCCCTTGAAAGGCGAGCAGGGTGATTTCTCATTTGTCTCACCTCGATCACGTGAAGAGTGGAAACAGAGAGCCGACTACGTTCGGAAGGTTATGTGCGTGACGCTTGGCCTGTGGCCCATGCCGACTAAAACGCCGCTCAATCCCGTTATTCACGGGCTCATCGATCAAGGCGATTATACCATCGAAAAAGTTTACTTCGAATCCATTCCAGGCTTCTACGTGACCGGCAATCTCTATCGCCCGAAGGATCAGGTCGGAAAACGACCGGCCGTGCTGAGTCCTCACGGGCATTTTCCAGGCGGGAGATTCCAGGATGAGGGACTCGATACGGTTCGCCGCAAGATCGCCAAAGGGGCCGAGCGATTCGAGGACGGCGGACGCAGTTTTATGCAATCGCGCTGCGTACAACTGGCACGTATGGGTTGTGTGGTATTTCATTACGACATGATCGGTTACGGCGACAGCGTCCAGGTGCCCCTGGATGTGGCTCATCGGTTTTCGCAGTTGCGCATGAAGTTCAACAAACCTCCAGACCAGGGTTTCTACAGCGCCTCTGCCGAATTGCACCTGCACAATCCCATGGGGCTTCATACCTATAATTCCATGCGCGCTCTCGATTTCCTCGTGAGTCTGCCGGATGTCGATCCCCGGCGTATCGCTGTGACGGGGGGCAGCGGGGGAGGGACCCAAACCTTCATGTTGTGCGCCGTGGATGAGAGACCTCTGGTTTCCGTGCCCGTCGTGATTGTTTCGACGACGCGGCAGGGGGGCTGCACCTGCGAGAATATCAGTGGATTTCGCATCGGCACGTACAATCTTGAAATTACGGCGCTGCACGCACCGAAACCTTTACTCCTGATCTCGGCGGATGACGCCACGCGAACCATGCCCGAACGGGGCTTTCCCGAATTGAAGCAACTATACGGCATGCTGGGAGCGGCGCAAAATGTTTCGCACGTCGCCCTGCTGCAATTTCCTCATAATTACAACTACGTCAGCCGGGCGGCGATGTATCATTGGCTTAACCGGCATCTCGACATCGGACTTACCGAACCGATTGTCGAGCGTCCGTTCAATCGCTTGACGCGCGCGGAACTGTCGGTTTGGGACGATCAACATCCACAGCCTGCGGGCGGAGCCGGATTCGAGATCAAACTGCTCGAATGGTTAACCGACGACGCTAAGAGACAAATGTCTGATATATCCGGCCGAGATGCCGAGTCGCTCCGGCGTTACCGTCGGATCGTTGGAGGCGCATGGGACGTTCTGCTGAGGACTCTGCCGGACGATCCGGAATTGGACTTCCGAGAAACGAAGTCCACCGAACAAAATGGGTATCGAGAAACCCTTGGACTTCTTTCTTACCGAACGATTGAGGACCACCAGGCGGAACGGCCGATGGTTGTGCTCACACCGAGGCAATCGTATGAGCGAACGGTGATCTGGATAGACGAAGCGGGAAAAGCCGGACTTTATACAAAGGATGGATCTGTGATATCGCCCGTTCGGCGTTTGCTGGCGTCCGGCATTTCCGTGATCGGCGTTGACTTGTTGTATCAGGGTGAATTTCCGGCGGGTGAACGGCCGCCCGAACGACAGCGCTGGTTGCCGAACGAAGAGGGCTATGCCGGGTGGACATACTGTTATAACCTGCCCGTATTTGCTCGCCGGGTGCATGACGTTCTGGCCGTAATTGAATGGTCAAAGTGGAAAAGGTCGGCATCGCACGGGATCGATATTGTCGGTTTGAAGGGTATCGGTCATGTAGCGATTGCCGCCGGGGCCATGGCAAAAGGGTCTATTGCTCGAACAGCGGTCAATACAGAAGGATTTCGCTTTTCCGATTTGAAGGATATTTACGATATCGATTTTGTGCCCGGTGCGGCTAAATATGAGGATCTGCCCGGGCTTCTGGCGCTCACGGCACCCTCCCGGATCTGGCTCGCAGGTGAAGGTGAAAACGTCCCCCCGATTGTTAAAGCAACATTCGCGGCTGCCGGCAAGCCTGAGAATCTGACGATCTTTTCACGGGCGTCCAACGACGCTGTTCAGGAAGCCGTTGAATGGCTTCTCAGCGAATGACTTTGAGAGTTCCGTTCGAAATTCGTCCATGCTCATTCGATAACTACGACTGAGAAAATGAGGCATGGAAAACAAAAACTAACAAAAATTGAAGATCTAAAGAACTCAAGTTGACCGATCTTGTCACGCGGTGAGCTTTTCCAGCCGCCGAATAACGGCTTTGTCATAGATATGGATGTCCAAGTGGGTCAGGCGGGCATACGCGACATCAACCCGTCATAGGTGCTTACTGACCGACGGGCGTTTATCTTGACAGGACCTCACATGGATACGTATAATTGCCCCGTACCGAATAGACAGGAGAATTCTTTAATTTGCAGTTCGCCTGAGCCCATGAGGAAACTGATGATGGATGGTCGGCTATCCCACACTACAAAAGCTGCCTTGACTGAACGAGTCAAGGAGTTGACATGTCTTTACGGGATTGCTCAGATTGCCGGAGAACCCGGTATCTCTCTTGAGGACGTTCTCCAGCGCATCGTTGAACTCCTTCCTCCCGCCTGGCAATATCCCGACATCGCTGTTGCGCGAATAACCTTGGATGGAATCGCCTATATGACCCCGAGCTTTCGTGAGTGTAACAGGATGCAGACGGCTGAAATCATTGCGGGCGGGGCGTCGCGAGGCGTGGTCGAAGTGGTCTATCGAGAGGAAAGGCCCGATCTGGACGAGGGGCCATTTCTCAGGGAAGAGCGTAGTCTGATTAATGCCGTGGCCGGACAGGTCGCGCTAGTTATCGAGCGCCGACAGGCCGAGGAGGACAAAATGAAGCTGTATGCTCAACTCCGGCACGCTGATCGGCTGGCCACGATCGGAATGCTTGCCGCCGGAGTGGCGCATGAGTTGAACGAACCTCTCGGGAATATCCTGGGATTTGCCCAGTTAGCGACAAAGTGCCCCGGCGTCCCGGTTGCGGCGAAAGAGGACATCGAAAAGATCGAAGCGGCGTCTTTACAGGCACGGGACATCATACGAAAGCTTCTGGTCTTCGCTCGACAGCAACGGCCGACGAAAACGCGCGTCAATCTCAACCAATTGGTGCAAGACAGTCTGTTCTTCTTCGAGGCGCGGTGTTCGAAAGAAGGGGTCGAGCTGCTTCGTATCCTTGCGTCGGATTTGCCGGAGATCACCGCCGATCCGGCCCAGTTGAATCAGGTGCTGGTTAATCTGGTTGTCAACGCCCTGCAATCGATCTGCGGGGCGGGCCGGATTACCGTAGAGACACGATTGTGCGATACCGGCGTCCAACTGATTGTGGCGGATACCGGCGCTGGCATGAGCGAGAAAGTTATCGAACAGATCTTCGTGCCTTTTTTCACAACGAAAGACGTGGGTCACGGGACCGGCCTGGGGTTACCCGTCGTCCACGGTATTATCACTGCACATGGCGGCTCCATCGACGTGGAAAGCCAAATCGGCCGCGGAACACGTTTTGAAATTCGATTTCCGATAGACACGCCACGGGATACTGAGGAAAACGGTTAATATGACGGCATCGCGAACAAAGGAGCGGATTTTAGTCGTGGATGACTCGGACACCACGCTGGAAGTGTTGCAACGGAATCTCGTGTCGGCGGACTACCGGGTCTTTACCGCGCGCGGGGTGCCTGAAGCGATTGAAATACTTAAGGGCATACAAATTGATCTGGTTGTCACGGACCTCAAGATGCCAAAGGTCAGCGGTCTGGATCTCGTCCGACACGTGCGCGAGAACTTCAAGGACACGGAAGTCATGATGATTACGGGCTATCCTTCGATCGAAGGCGCCGTCACGGCGGTAAAGAACGGAGCCGAGGAATTTATCGCCAAACCTTTCACGGAAAAGGAGCTTTTATCCGCGGTCCGTCGTGCGCTCGATACACTGAAGTTGCGCCGGTCCGGCCACGGCGCTCTGGACCGGGTCACCTCGATCCATAAGGATTTTATTGCGGACTCCAACATCATGCACAAGGTGTTTACCGCAATCGGCAAGGCCTCGGGGACTTCCGCGACCGTTCTAATTGGCGGTGAGAGCGGCACCGGCAAGGAACTGGCGGCTCGGGCCATTCACTACGGGGGTTCGCGCTCGTCGGCGCCCTTCGTGCCCGTGAACTGCGGCGGTATCCCGGAAGCGCTGCTCGAGAGCGAGCTGTTTGGGCATGTGAAGGGAGCGTTTACCGGGGCCGTTGATTCCCGCGCGGGCTTCTTCCATGCGGCAGACGGCGGCACGATCTTCCTCGACGAAGTGAGCGATATGAGTCCCGCCATGCAGGTCAAGCTGCTCCGCGTGCTCCAGGAGAAGGAAATCTGCATGGTCGGATCGAGACGGACGCGCAAAGTGGACGTAAGAATCCTGGCCGCCACCAACAAAGATCTGCAGGGTCTGGTCAAAAAGGAATTGTTCCGGGAAGATCTGTTCTATCGTCTCAATGTGATAACCATATTTATACCCCCTCTGAGAGAAAGGGGCGATGACGTCCTGCTTCTGGCGCGACATTTTGTCGCCAAGTTCTCAACGGGATCGGATAAACCGTCGCTTTCTTTTTCCGACAAAGCACTGCGATGTTTGAGAGACTACGATTGGCCGGGGAACGTAAGAGAGCTGGAGAATGTCGTTCAGCGTTTGGTGGTCATGGCGGATGGGGATCTTATTGACGTTCCCGACCTGCCATCCCTGATGCGTTTCTCAGCCCTGCGGAGAACGGGATTCGACCGAACGCTTGCCGAAGTCGAAGCCGAATACATAAGCAACGTTCTGGCCAGCGTGGAGGGCAATAAAACGAGGGCTGCGGAGATCCTCGGCGTAAATCGGAAGACGCTCCGGCATAAGCTCAAGAAAATGCAAGCCCCCTCTTCCTGACGCTTTGAGTACCGGCCCATTCCTTCCCGCCGGTTCATAATGCCCCGCCCTTTTCTTCTGTCGGGCCCAAACACGAACTCATCTCGAGCGAGGCCTCCATAAAAAAATATGGTTCATCCAATTCCGCCCTTATTCTCGTGATTGGCTCGTGTTTCGTCGTTCATATTGAGCGCCTCGGTTGGCTCTAACGCTCTATTTGTTCGCGCAATTCAGCGGATGGTATGGTTTTTGCTTACACCTTTCGACGGTAAAAGGTTATACCGAGGAGCAAGTTATGTCAGGCACAATATACAACGGCATATGTTCTACGTGTAAACATGTTTCCACGTGCGCTTTACGCAGAGATCCTCGAAAACCCTTATTCTATTGCGAAGAGTTCGAAATCGAGGTGACCCCTCCCGGGAGGGCGGTTATCGGCGATAGGGGACCTCATGTGGCAGAAACTGAGGATTCATCCACGTCGATTGGATTGTGCATCGATTGCGAAAACGCCCGAACCTGCACCTTCCGGAAGCCCGAGGGAGGTGTTTGGCATTGCGAGGAATACAGATAACATGAAACAGCAGAGCACTATGTCAAATACAGCCAAGAATGACGCGCTCGCAGAGGTGGACGCCGATCGCGTCTCAACAATCATTGAGGGACACCGCCGGGAGAGGAGCGGGCTTATCGCCATCCTCGAAGAGATTCAGGCCGAATACAACTATCTCCCTGAAAAGGCGCTCAGGATCGTCAGTGAGCAAACGGGGTATTCGCTGGTCGATGTGTATGGTGTCGCCACATTCTACCGTTCGTTCAGCCTGAAACCGAGGGGCAAGCATCTGGTTTGTGCCTGTTTGGGGACAGCGTGCCATGTCCGCGGTGCACCCAGAATCGTCCGGGAGCTCGAACAGCAGCTTGGGATTCAAGCCGGCCAGACAACGGACGACCGGGAATTTACCCTGGAGACGGTCAACTGCCTGGGGGCGTGCGCTCTTGGCCCGGTGGTGGTCATCGATGGTCACTACTTCTCGAAAGTCAGAACATCGAAGGTAAGCCAACTTTTAGAGCAGGCCAGGAAGGGCTTTGACAAGCTGGAGGTCGAAAAGGACCAGCGCCTGTTTCCGCTGGAGGTGAATTGCCCCCATTGCAACCATAGCCTCAAGGATGAGACCTTTCCCGTGGACGGCTATCCATCGATTCGGGTCAATCTGTCCTCCGACCACAAACAAGGCTGGCTCAGGTTGTCTTGCCTTTACGGCAGTTACCATTCCGTTTCGGAACGTGATGTTCCGGCAAACATGGTGGCGACCTTTATGTGCCCTCATTGCGGCGTTGAGTTTCCGAGCACGTCGGACTGTCCCCTTTGCGGGGCGCCGATCATCCCCATGCTGGTTAATGGCGGGGGCATGGTGCAGATTTGTTCGCGGCGGGGATGCAAACACCATATGTTGGATCTGGTTTGATAAAAAGAGAGTGACGACAATATTTGTTCTAATCGAGGGTCTCTTAGAGGTATTACGATGCTAAGACTATCTTCCGTGAACCAGTTGGATGAGTTACGGAGCGTTCTTTTTGATGCCGTCGATGACAATCTGCCTCGCATCGTCGTTTGTGCGGGAACCGCCTGCCAGGCGAGCGGCTCCAGTGATGTCATCAGAGTGGCAAAGAAGTACATCATTCAAAACCATCTCGTGGGCAGGGTCGCCCTGAGAATCACAGGCTGCCACGGATTCTGCGAGATGGGTCCGTTCATCCTTACGGAGCCCCAGCAGGCCTTCTACAGTCAGGTGGAGCTGGATGATATTCCCAGAATCATCGAGGCCCTGCTGTCCGACGAGTACGTGACGGATTTGCTCTATAAGGATCCCAACACGGGCCAGACGTACCCTAAAAGGGATGATATTCCATTTTTCAAGAATCAACAGCGCAGTATTCTGGGTCTGAATCAGCAGATCGACCCGATTCGAATCTACGACTATGTTGTGCGGGGCGGATACTCTGCGCTCGGGAAAGCCCTGCGGAAGGGGGATCCGCGGTGGATCGTGGAGCAGGTCAAACGTTCGGGCCTCCGGGGCCGGGGCGGCGGCGGTTTTCCGACGGGATTGAAATGGGACTTACTGGCCAATCAGCCGGACGGCAACGGGAAATTCCTCGTCTGCAACGCCGATGAAGGGGACCCGGGCGCCTATATGGACCGCAGCGTGCTCGAAGGCAATCCCCATAGCATTATCGAAGGCATGGTGATTGGGGCGTACGGAACCGGGGCAACCGAAGGGATTGTGTACGTCCGCAACGAATATCCGATTGCCGTCAAGCACTTGCGCATAGCCTTGCAGCAGGCCCGGGCACTGGGCGTCTTGGGCGAGAACATCCTGGGAACGGGATTTTCATTCGATATCCAGATGGTCAAAGGGGCCGGAGCATTCGTCTGTGGTGAGGAGACGGCGCTGATCCGCTCCATCGAAGGCAAGGTCGGAGAGCCTCGTCAGCGCCCCCCGTTTCCTATCCAGAAAGGGATCGATGGAAAACCCACAGGGGTAAACAACGTCGAGACCTGGGCCAATATTCCGTCCATCATCCGGTTGGGAGCGAAGGGATTCGCGAAAATCGGCACCAAGAACAATGCCGGCACGAAGATATTCAGCCTGGTCGGAAAGGTCAAGAATACCGGCCTGGTCGAGGTCCCGATGGGCACCGCCATCAAGGAGATCGTTTACCGCATCGGCGGCGGTCCAATCGGCAAAGCCCGGATCAAGGCCGTTCAAACAGGGGGACCTTCGGGCGGGTGCATTCCCGCCGACAAGTTCGATTTACCGGTGGATTACGACAGTTTGGCCGAGGCCGGCTCCATTATGGGATCGGGCGGCATGATCGTCATGGATCAGAACACCTGTATGGTGGACGTCGCCAAGTATTTTATGAACTTCCTCAAGGATGAATCGTGCGGCAAGTGCTTTACCTGTCGGAAGGGCACCCAGCGGATGTACGAAATTCTGGACGATATCTCAAAAGGCCAGGCAACCATGGAGGACCTGGATTTGCTGAAGGAATTGGCGGAGGTGGTGAAAGATACCACAATGTGCGGCCTGGGGCAGACCGCGTCCAACCCTGTGCTCAGCACCCTCCATTACTTCCGTGCAGAATACGAGCAACATGTGCTGGAGAAGAAATGCGACGCTTTTGTTTGCAAAGAACTGGTTGGCGCACCGTGCCAGGCGGCCTGCCCTCTGGATACGCAGGCCTGGCGGTATGTCGCTTTGATCGAAAAAGGGGACTATGAAGAGGCCTACAGAGTCATACGCGAAGCCAACCCGTTTCCATCGGTTTGCGCACGGGTGTGCGACCGCAAATGCGAAACCCGATGCAATCTTGCCGTCAGTGGCGGCGAGGCCATCGCTGTTCGGGCGTTGAAACGGTTCGTCACGGACCGTGTCGATCCCTCGGCTTATCAACCTGTCCGAACTGATCGCCGGGGCAGCGAAGCCCGCAGAGTCGCCGTCGTGGGGGCGGGCCCCGCCGGACTTTCGGCCGCCCATAACCTTTCCTTGCTCGGCTACAAGGTCATGCTCATCGATGCCCGGGAGGAGCCGGGCGGGATGCTGGTCAGTTGCATCCCGGCGTACCGCCTGCCTCGAGACGTGGCCCAAAAGGAAATCGCCTCGCTGCTTGACGAGAACATTACCCTTCGGTGCGGGATCGCCCTGGGGCGCGACATAACCATCGACGAGTTGTTCGCAGAAGGCTTCGGCGCCGTCTTTCTGGCCATAGGGGCAGACAAGAGCTGGCGACTGGGTATCGAGGGCGAAGATATCCGGGGCGTCTGCACGTCCATGCAATTTCTCAATGCCTTCAATTTGAAGGGCGAGGAATTGGCGGAAGGGCATGTGGGTATCATTGGAGGGGGGAATTCCGCGGTGGACGCCGCACGCGTAGCCATCCGCCAGAAAGCGGTCAAGAGCGTCACGCTCTTCTACCGTCGCACCGTCCAGGAAATGCCCGCCTACGCCGAAGAGGTCGAAGCCGCTTTGGAGGAAGGCATTCGGCTTGAAACATTAGTTTCTCCGATAAAAATACGCTATATCGATGCCGCCATGGCCGAAGGCGTGAGAGTTGAAACATTCGTCGAGCCGGTGAAAATTGATGCGAAAAACGGACGACTGGCTGACATTCGATGCATCAGAAATGAGCTGGGTGACGTTGATGTGAGCGGCCGGCGCAAACCCAAACCGGTCCCGGGTACCGAATTCACGATTGCCCTGGATACCTTGATCGTGGCAATCGGCGAGCGTCCGGATAGCGATTGCCTCGTTCCCATGGGATTGGAAATCGACAAGAGCGGCCGGCTGAAGGTTGATGCCAAAACACTGTGTACGAATCGAAGCGGCGTCTTTGCCGGCGGAGACCTGGTGACGGGTCCGAATACCGTTGTTGACGCCATTGCCGCCGGGAAAAGGGCGTCTCATGTTATTGACTGCTATCTCCGGGGCCAGCCGCTCAGTGAGCCCCCCGCACAAAAATTACCCGATGTTTTTGTCGAGCCTGCCGCGGTCGATCAAGAAGACCTGGAAAATGTCTCACGGGCTGAACCTCCCACCCTTGCGGCCAAGTCCCGCAGGAAGAATTTTGCAGAGGTGGAAATGACACTGTCCGCCGAACAGGCAACGCGCGAAGCCCGCCGCTGTCTCAGGTGTGATCTCGATTTCACCCGGCGCCAACAAGAGGAAAAAACCAAACTTACCGTCGTGGAGGAACCATCCGCATGATTACGCTGACGATAAACGGCCTCGATGTCTCAGTGGAAAAGGGGACCACGCTGCTGGAGGCGGCGACGTTTCTCGGTTTTCCCATCCCGACCCTTTGTCATAATGAGGGGCTATCGCCTTATGGAGCCTGTCGGCTATGCGTGGTGGAGATCGGAGAAGGGCCAAAGGCAAAACTGGTCTCTTCGTGTACGTATCCGGCCGAGGACGGGCTGAAAGTCCGAACGGCATCCACCAGAGTGATCAGAGCGAGACGCATGATCCTCGAGCTGCTGCTGGCTTCCTGCCCTCAATCCAAGACCCTCCAGGACCTCGCCTCGGCGCACGGCATCCGCCGGCAGCGTTTCAAGCAGGAATACGAGGACTGTATCCTGTGCGGCTTGTGCGTCCGGATGTGTCAGGAGCAGATGATGGCCAAGGCGATCGGCTTCAGGGGGCGCGGGGCCAATCGAAGCATCGGCACCCCCTTTGATATCAAGTCCGATGTCTGTCGATTGTGCGGCGGCTGCATGTACATCTGCCCGGCCTGCCAACTGCGATGCACGTACACGGAACCGGAAAAAGCTGTCTGTGGAGGCTGCGCCAATTTGACGCCGCCCTGTATCGAGAAGGACCCATTCGACGATATGATGTGCTACATGAATCCGTGTGTAGCTTGTGAAATAAAGAGCGACTAAGACGAAAAGACAAACAAAGGAGCTTCAGAAAATGCCACTGACTTTTTCAAAGATCAACGCTTCGGCGGCCACGCTCACAAAGAACAGAACCGAAGGCTCGGTCGTCCCGGCTTCCGGTATGTGTGTGACTTGCGTAGACGGCTGTATCGGGATGTGTGAGATCGGCAAATCGGCCTATCGCGGCCACGAAGTCATCTATCCGCAACCTTTCGGCATGGTGACCACAGCGGCCGAAAAGACCTATCCCGTCGATTATTCGCACTTCAACATCATGGGAACGGCGGTTGGCGCCCACGGGATTGAACCCGACAGCGACAAGGCCATCTTTCCCGCCGTCGATTTGGAAGTCGTTCTGGGGCACGACAAGGGCCTGAAGTTCCATTATCCCTGGATCATTCCCGGGATCGGCTCGACAAACATCGCCAAGAACAACTGGGAAGGTCTGGCAATCGGCTCAGCGCTGGCCGGAACAGGGCTAACGATCGGCGAAAACGTCGTCGGCATGGATCCGGAAGCGGTGATCGAAAACGGGCGAGTGGTGGATACCGTTGATATGAAACGCCGTGTGAGGCTTTACCAGCAGTACGAAAAGGATGGGTACGGCGCTATCATTGTACAATCGAACGTGGAAGATACCCGGCTGGGTGTTCAAGAATATGCCATTGAGAAACTCGGTGTCAAGTGCGTGGAGTTGAAATGGGGACAGGGCGCGAAAGATATCGGCGGCGAAGTGAAAATCAGAGATCTTGCGAAGGCCCAGATGTTGTATGAGCGGGGCTATGTCGTCCTCCCGAATCCGACGGATCCCAATGTCATCAAAGCTTTTGAGCGGGGCGCATTCAAAGAATTTGAGAGACACTCGCGCGTGGGCATGGTTAGTGAAGAATCGTTTGCCCAACGTGTTGAAGAGTTGCGCCGGGCCGGTGCCCAATACATCTTTCTTAAGACCGGGGCTTATCGACCTGCGGACCTCGCCAGGGCCGTGGTGTTCGCCAGCCGGTACAAGATCGATCTTCTGACGGTTGATGGTGCGGGCGGCGGTACCGGCATGAGTCCGTGGCGAATGATGAACGAATGGGGCATTCCTCCCGTCCACCTGCACTCGCTTCTGTACCAGTATGTCAAGCGCCTCGCCGACAAGGGGGAGTATGTGCCCGCCCTGACGCTCGCCGGCGGATTTACCCTTGAGGATCAGATCTTCAAAGGTCTTGCCTTTGGCGCGCCGTTTGCCAAGCTCGTCGGCATGGCCCGCGCTCCCATCGCCGCCGCAATGGTCGGTAAGACGATCGGCCGTACGATGGATGAGCACCAAATTCCCGTTTATGTCGAGCGGTTTGGCAGCTCGAAGGATGAGATTTTCGTCACCGCCAGTGCGCTGCGCCAGGAACTGGGTGATGAGGAATTCGAGAAATTGCCGACAGGCGCGCTGGGACTCTACACGTATTATGAACGTCTTGCCCAGGGCCTGCGGCAACTCATGGCCGGTAGTCGTAAATTCTCCCTGGAACACATCGCCAGGGATGATATCGCGGCCTTGACGCGCGAGGCACAACACGTGAGCGGTATTCAGTATGTGATGGACGTGGACCAGGGAAAGGTGGAACGAATTCTGGGTGGATAATGTGTTACACAAAAGGGCCATGCCTTGAATCGCACTCTTCATATTGGGCATGGTCCCGTTGACATGGCGGATGGCCAAAGAGCAACATGCAAAGCAAAGTCTCAGCCGGATCGATGGTGATGGGCAAATGCCGCAAATCAGGATGTGGGAAGGCGTCGGCTTAACTCACTCAAAGTTAAAATCTGTTGAGCCTCAATTTCAAGGACGTCCTTGTCCGGCGGCTCCGTGTTTATGATGCTTTGCAATATCTGTAATAGTTCGGTCCGGGTATCGTCGATTTCCCGTCGAAGCTGTTTGCCTGTAATGGTTAATTCCGACACCTTTTGTCTGAGAAGATTCTCGGAACGTCTGTGCTTGGCGAAGCTCCATATGACAAGGATAACGGATATAACCAGAGCAACGATTGCGAACGCTATCAGCCACGTCCCGGTGGCGGAATTTTGGCTCAGCGCACCTCGGGCCGCCGACCAGCGCTCTTTGGCTCCAATGGTTAATAAGACAGCGAATAGCCCTCGTAGAGTCATGCTTTCTGCCATCATAGGTCACTCCTAAAGTGTTCTCGGCTGAAAGTCGTTTTAGTGGTGATGCTGTTTGATACGGTCATCTCCATCTGTCGGTTAATCATAAGTTCAAATTGAGATTTTTGGCACTTTCAATGAAAAATACGTATTACTACGTAGCCGTTTATCCATTCCAATAGCCGATCGACCTTGTAGTCCGTTGAACGAGCGCTCCGCTCAGTCGGCCGCAATCTCCTCCAGTTGTATGTCCTGGCTGTCCGTCGCTGCCGGGAGATATGTATTGAGCACAGTAAGGAGTTTTCGATAGTCAATGGGCTTGCTCATATAGTCAACGCAGCCGGTACGCATGCACTTTTCTCTATCCCCTTGCATGACATGGGCCGTCAGCGCGATGACGGGTACATCCAGTCCTTTCTCTTTGATGATCCGTGTGGCGTCATATCCGCTCATATTCGGCATCTGCATGTCCATGAAGATGAGATCTATATCGTCGGTCATCGCTTTTTCAACGGCCTCAATGCCATCTTTTGCCTGTACGACCTTGTGCCCCATCTTCTCCAAAAGGATCCGTATCAGTTCTTTGTTGGTAAGATTATCTTCGGCCACTAAAATACGCGAAGGGACTTTACAACGCATATCCGCTGTTGTTCTAAACTCTGCGGCTGAAGGGTCTGACTCCGAATGGGCTTCAGCTTCGGCGTCAAGCTTCACGGGCTGTCCGTCCACATCAACAAGCGGTATGAAAAGAGAAAATACCGACCCGGCACCTTTCGTGCTCGTTAGTGTGACGTGCCCGCCAAAAAGTTCCGCCAATCGTTTGACGAGCGCGAGGCCCAATCCTGTGCCGCTATGCGGACGTGTCATGCTGCCGTCGGCCTGGATAAAAGGTTCAAAGACATTCTCCTGTTTCTCGGGCGGTATCCCCGGACCGGTGTCTTCGACGTCGAAACGTATAAAGGACCGGCTCTCGATCTCGGTCGTCGAGACGTTCACATGAACGTGCCCTTTGTCGGTAAACTTGATGGCATTGCCGATCAGGTTGACAAGACACTGATAGAGCCGATCCGAATCGGTGCACATTTTCTCAGGGACCCTCGCGGATCTCGTGAATTTAAGATCGATGCTTTTCTCTTTGGCGAGAGGTCTTAAAAGAGCTTCCGTCGCGCGGAGCAGCGTCTGCAACGAAAATTCTTCCGTTTGGATGTCCATCTTGCCGATTTCTATTTTGGACAGATCCAGCAAGTCATTAATCAACTGAAGGAGATTGTGACAGCATTGATGGATGATATTCAGGTGATCGAGCTGTTCCTTGTTATACGTCTCCTCTCTGAGAATGTCCGTGAAACCGATAATGGCGTTCATCGGCGTTCTGATTTCGTGGCTTATGTTCGACAGGAATTCACTTTTGGCGGCCGTAGCCGTTTCGGCTTGGTCTCTTGCCAGTCTCAAGGATTCCTCTGTCTTCTTGCGGTGTTCCACCTCGCGGTTGAGCGTCTCGACCGACGTCATCGTGGCCCGTAGATTTTCCGCCATCTCATCAAAAGACCGTGCCAAATCACCGATTTCATCCGCCGCCGTTGTCCCAACCCGCCATTCCAATTGCCCGTGACTGAATCGCTGAATGCCTTCCTGGAGTTTCTTAATGGGTTTGATCAGGACGTAGGAGGTTAAATCACCGATCATCCAGGCCAGTAGTGACGCCGCGCACAGGATCAGGAAGGCCAGTATCTTCAGGACCGTCAGAGAGGCGAAAGCCTCTTCTTCGCTGATCTCGGCACAGAGGCACCATGGCATACTTTCAATGTGAGCGTGCAATCCAATGACTTTCGTACCTGTATAACTGGGATAGGTGACAACTTCCTGATGATGTTTATGCCGGCGTGAAGCGGTAACCTCCTCAACGCATTCACGCGTGATCGCGGTATCCACCTTTTGTTTTAGGAAAGCGTCTTTCACAAAACGTGATCGTGTGACCATGTAGCCCTTGGAGTTGACGATGTAAATTTCTCCGGTCTTTCCCAATCCGGTTCTCGCCGACGTAATCTTGTTGAGGCTATTCATGTTAATCCGGGTGACGACGACGCCCAACATCTGCGCTTGTTCCATCACGGGAGCGGCAATGGAAAAGACTCCAGCCGCGTTATTCTCATCCCGGAAAGCCTCTCCGATGTAGGTTGTGTCGCGCCCCTGAAGGAAGCACGGATCATTCGACATATCCGGCGCGTCGTTTACGGGATACGTTGAGCCTACAACGGTTCCCTCGGAGTCCAGTACAAGCACACCGGCGAATTGGCATGATTCCTCTGTGAGTTCTTTCAGGACGTCATTAAGTTCTTTGCCGGTTTCTCCCGTCCGGCCTTGTTGGGCTACGGTGCTCAAACAGGCCTGAATTCTGTTGTCTTTGGCAACGAGAGCGATCTGGGATTTGTAGCCATCCAGTAACGTCTCAATATGATTGGCTCTGGATCTCGCCGTCGTGCTCAGGTGATCCGAGACCGCTTCTCTTAATGCCCACCGGCTGATAAAAGAACAGAAAAAAACGGTCAACACGACCACCGTGCCGGTGACCGCGAAGAGTGATAATTTGATCTTGTTTCCTATTTTCATAAGAGACCTCCTGAGCATGTTGATTGAGAATGCTCATGAATTATCACTCTGGGAGAATCGCTGCGATCACGGATGAGGTTGTAACATCTCGAGTGATACTTGTTATCCTATTCGAGAATCTTCAGACCACGTAGATTCTCAAAAATGACCTACCCCTCTTTCTTTGTCAGACACGTCCGACGGTTGGCATAACGTTCTTGATATCCAAAGCCATTTTTCTGCCCTTACACGCAGTAGCCTACTTCAAGCGTTATGACTCTTTTACCTGGTTACCATACTCCACCTATTTCGCTATCAGACATTATCGGTAGAATACGCGCCTGTTTTAACAAATATTCAGGAAATCCGATTTTTTCGTATAAAACCCTATGTTTGGCGGGTTTTTGTGGAAGGTGAATTCCGATAATCCTACGAGAATATACGGACCATAATTAAGTGGATTCGTCAATGAGACGATGAGGCGACGAGGCGATCGAAACGGTCGAAACAACCTCTGGTCCTCGTGTCCGGGTTTGTTCGCACGTACTCGATGTTGGCGTCCGTCGGCGTTTCCTTGATCGAGGCGCTGGACGTGGCCAAACAGGTATGTCGCCCGACATTTGTTTCAGCCCGGAGACGGAAAGGGAATAATGTCGCTCTCCTCGATAGCCGATAGACCGCATGAGAGGAAGTATCATACGAAAGCAGGGCATATTGAATTCCGATTGAGATAGACGAGCGTGATGTTGTAGGAGTGGTACCATGAGAAACCGAAAAGGTTTTACTCTTGTGGAATTGCTGATCGTCGTACTGATTATCGGCGCCCTGGCCGCCATTGCCGTCCCACGAATTGGGGCCAGTGCCGCCGATGCCAAGACCAATGCCTGTAAAACCAATGTGGATACCATCAATTCGCAGATCGAGCTCTACATGGCGAACAATGGATCCTGGCCGACGGCATTGACGGACGTAACCGAAGACACGGACTACTTCCCTGACGGCGCTCCGGCGTGTCCGTTTGGCGACGCGTACGTGTACAGCGCGACAACGCACCGGGTCGCTGACCACAGTCACTAAAGGACGCATTCGACAGTAATGAAGGTTGCTGCCTTCACGTTAGTTGAGCTAATCCTGGACGGCGACAGTGTGCTGGACACGGACGGGATCCAAGTGATCCTGACCAGCGCCGTCGCAAAAAGAGGGTAAGGTTATCAGACCACCTTTCGGCCCTCCGGCAGTGTTTGTAAAAACGCTTCCTCAACCTTCCCTGATAAGAACGTGATGGCTTTAAGATAATAACAAGAGTTTTGCAAAATTGAAGTTAGGCATACTTTTGGAAAGAAAAAATCTTGTCTCTTGATTTTTTCTTTCTAAAAAACCGCTGTGTAATGTCGCACGGGGCAACATGTCATGATCTGACCGTCGATGATTGTCAGAAAATCATGAAATCGATTTTCTGAAATAATATATGCCTAACTTCAATTTTGCAAAAGTTCAGATAATAACTATATAGGAACTAGTATTTCTACGAGTCCTTAGAAAAGCGTGGGAAGTCGAATCACTCAAATGCCGATGAGAAAGTGTGCTGAGAGGAGGATTCCCTATGGGAATGCGGAATGTGAAAAGACACCGCCTGTCTCGCAAGGCGATGACGGTCCTGGAGATGGTCCTGGCCATTGAGCTTATACGGAAAAACGCTAATAGCCACGAAATAGATGGCCAGTCCGTACCCTTCTACGAGGATTCGACAAATGACGATACGTTCCGAACCGTTCGATATTCTCATCGTTGACGGTGATACTACATCCGGAGCCGGATTGCTTCGTATGCTGGAACAATCGGACTTGCCCCTATCGACGATTGAGCATGCGACAGACCTGGTCAACGCCGTTGACATGCTCGATAAGAGAAGTTTCGATGTCGTCCTGTTGGATTTGAACCTGCCTCATCGTGCTGCAGCCGAAGCGGTATCCAGAATCCGTAAACATGCGCCTGGGGCGGCCATCGTCGTGATTACCGGTGAGTACGATGACAACGCAGAACTCAATGCGATCACCAAAGGTGCGCAGGAGTATGTGGTCAAGGATCGCTTGAGCCGGGAAAGCCTGGGCAAATCGATACGCTATGCGATCGAACGGCGAAAGGCCGATCGTGAGTTCAAAGGGACAAGCGAGCGCTTCAAAAGGATATTCGAAAATTCCGCTGTGGCGATTATGGTCGTTGACGAGAAAGAACGTATCACATCCTGGAACAAAGCCGCTTCCGATCTGCTCATGATGAGCTATGATGAACTGTATCTTAAGCCTGTGAAAGAACTCTATGCAGAGGGCGAATGGCAAAGGCTTCGAGAACGCGGTATCAGAGAGAAAGGCAAGGAGCGGAACTATGAAACCATCATGATGCGACGCGACGGCGAGCTCATTGACGTGGACCTCTCGATCAGCGTGGTGCGAGACGGCAAAGGGGCCATCGTAGGGTCAATCGGAATTGTCAGCGACATTACCGAGCGTAAACGCATTCACGAGATACTGAATCATAAGCAAAGAAACCTTGAGGCGATCTTTGATGCCGTCCCTGTCGGGATGTTATTACTGGATAAAAATTTAATTGTAAAACGGATAAATGCGGCGATTAAAAACATGTTCGGCAAGGAATATCCGGACATGATTAACCGGCCCATCGGTGCTGCCGTGGGATGTGTGAATCACGAGCCCGGGCAGAAAGATGGCGAGCACAATCCGCTGTGTTCCGACTGCAAGCTCGTTCGGACGCTCCAGAATGCAGTGACATCAGAAAATTCACTTGGAGAGGTCGAGGTTTGCCTGACCGTCGCCCATTCACAGGGCAAACAGACGCGATGGCTCGGCGTGAGCGCCGAACCGGCCATTCTTGGCAACCGTAAGCATGTCGTCGCGGCTATCGTCGATATCAGCAGCCGCAAGGAAGCTGAGAAGCGCTTGAAGGAAACGATTGAACTCAAAGCCCAATTCGTCGCTATGGTTTCTCACGAGCTGCGATCTCCCCTCGGATGCATAAAGGAAGCCGTCGGACTGGTGTTGGACGGTGTGGCAGGTCCCATCAACAAGAAGCAGAAGGACTTGTTGGAAATAACAAAGCGTAACATTGAGCGGCTGGGCTTATTAACAAATGACGTCCTGGATGTTCATAGGCTTGAATCAGGTCAAGTGACCTTGGATTTGGACGACTACAACATGTGCGAAGTGATTCAGGAAGTTCACACGACAATGAACTGCACTGCATCAAAGAAGAACATCCAACTTGTTATAGAAAAGGAAGGGCATCCGGCCAAAGCACGTTTTGACAAGGATAAGATGGTTCAGGTCTTAACGAATCTGCTTGGTAATGCGATCAAGTTTACCGAGGGCGGGGGGCGCATCACAACACGTTTGCGACCGAACAACGAGTGTCTGCAAATACAGGTGACCGACACGGGAAGAGGTATACCCGCCCGAGATCTTCCCAGGATATTTGATCGTTTCTTCCAGGTGCATGAAATATATCGGCAGACCAAAGGCACCGGACTCGGACTATCCATTGTCAAAAAGATAATTGAATTGCATGGAGGTACGATTGACGTGAAAAGTGAGGTGGAGAAGGGAACTACTTTTACAATCGTATTACCATCACAAATTGATGCTGAATCGGAAAATGCGTCACATGTCGCTGACGTCCCTTGCGAGCTATGATACGAGCATTTCGGGCATTGTTCTGATGCCATGCGGGATAAAATTTAGCACGGCACGCCTGTATAGGGGCTAATCGCTCAAGGATATCGAGATTTACATCGGTAAAGGTAGTATCTTGGGCCTTCCGAAGAGAGTAATTTATCCGAATATTGATGATTAAGAAAACCTTTGGGCCATAAGCGTTGAAATCGAACCGTAAGTTGTGGTATTGTAAGGACCGTGGCAGGGTACGCTTTACCCGGTAAATGTAAAATCTTGACTTAAAAAGGTTCGTGTGCAATGAATAAGAATCATTTAGCTCAACGTCTCTTCGTTTCGGCAGTCTGCTTCGTTCTCATGTTAGGTCTGCCCGTATATGCCCTTTCCGACGGCACAGCGGTGAAGAAGGTTCTTGCCGCCGATAAGACAGGGGGAAATCTTCTCGATGCAAACGCATGGAAGCCGTGGGGCGAGGGCTTCGAACGCCGGGGGGGACTTTTCATCTGCAACAATGCGGCGGATGCCCGGGTTCAGCGGGGCGTGTCACAGACGGTCGTACTGAACCAGACCCGGCCCGAGCCGATTGTCGGGACGGCCTGGAGCAAGGCCGAGGGCGTGACGGGAAGCCGGAACAGCGACTATTCCCTCTATATTGACCTGGTCTATGCCGACGGCAGTCCGCTCTGGGGCCAGACGGCCTCTTTCGATGTGGGGACTCATGACTGGCAGCAGGTCAAGGTTGTCATCCTCCCGGAAAAGCCTGTAAGAACGGTCTCTTTTCATATGCTTCTTCGCCGCCATCCGGGCATGGCCTTGTTCCGTGATCCTGCGTTGCATACGATCCGGCCGCCGGCGGGCGCGTGTCTTTTCGATGGCGTGCCCGTTTCCTTGCAGGGTAAGGCGACGGAAGGTTTCCAGCTCCGTGATGTGGCGGCGGATTCCGACTTCGTACGACTCGAACGCCGTGCGCTGGGTCTGGAACTTGAGCATACTGTACATCATTCTGAGCAAACAGATGATGTAACTTTCTTTGACGTAACCCTCTCCGATACGACAGGCAAGGATCGAGCCGTTACTCTGATCTATACCATCCCGCAGCCACCGGAAAAGTGCTTGTGGCTGCACGATCCTCGCAGGAACACGTCCGTCCGGCCCGGCCGGGAATACATTATCTCGGGCAGATCCCTGGCGGGCGCGAATGGCCGGCTGTCGCGGTATCCATTGGCCGCCGTGGCGACAAATGATCGTGGAGTTGGCCTTGGAATCGACATGATGCAACCGGCGTTTTTCCGAGTCGGTTACAATGCCGGAACGGGAGAATTGTTCCTTGCATACGACATCGGCCTGGCGCCTGAAAAATCCGAAGCCCGCCTGCGTTTCTGCACCTTCACCTTCGATCCGACGTGGGGCTTCCGTGCGGCGCTGGCCCGGTATTATGACCTCTTCCCGGACCAGTTTCGATGCCGCATTCCGGACCAGGGCCTGTGGATGCCTTTCGCCAGGATCAGCGACGTCAACGAGTGGCAGGACTTTGGCTTCAAATTCAAAGAGGGCACCAACGAAACGGCTTGGGACGATCGACACGATATCGTCACCTTCCGCTATACCGAGCCGATGACGTGGTGGATGTCGATGCCGAAGGCGATGCCCCGCACGCTCGAGGCCGCCCTGTCCGAGGCGCGTCGTCTTGCCGACGAGAAGGCGGACCCGCGCGCTTTGGCGTTTTTCACCAGCGGCTTCCACGATCAGAAGGGGCAGTTCCCCGCTCTGCTGCGGGATACGCCCTGGTGCAACGGCGCCGTGTGGAGCATCAACTCCATGCCGAATGTCGCGGGCGAAGTGACGGACTTCAAAAACAAATGGAATCCCGACCTTCGTGAGCGACTTTACGGCCGGCGGTCCAAAGGAGATTTGGATGGCGAGTACATCGATTCGAGCGAAGGGTATGTAACAGAGGAACTCGACTTCCGCCGGGAGCACTTTGCGATCGCCGAGACGCCTTTGACCTTTTCATTTGACAGCCGACAGGTGGGGATTCTGCGCGGATTGATCGTCTTTGAGTATATTCGTGCGCTTGCCCGTGATGTTCATGGTATGGACAAATTGATGATGGCCAATTCCACACCGCACCGCTTGTGCTGGCTGACGCCGCTGTTGGATGTGATGGGCACGGAGACGAACTGGAATCCGGGCCGAACATGGCGGCCGATGTCCGACAGTGACTTGCTTTACCGGCGATCGCTGTGCAAGGGAAAGCCCTATTGCTTCCTGATGAACACGCCGTTTGAAGATTTCTCCCACGAGTTGGTCGAGCGATATATGAAACGCTCGCTGGCCTATGGTATGTTTCCGGGCTTCTTCAGCCACAACGCTTCACAGGGCCATTACTTCACCCGCCCTGAGCTTTACGAGCGGGATAGGGATCTGTTTAAGAGATATATCCCCCTGTGCAAGCGCGTGGCCGAGGCCGGGTGGGAGCCGGTCACGTTGGCTCGTTCGAACAACAGTCATGTCTATGTCGAGCGTTTCGGCGACACGTTCCTCACGGTATTCAACGATAGTCCCGAACGGGTGACCGCGACGATTACGCTGGAACGAAAGGCGCCGAACGCCTCGTACGAACGGGTTGGCAACAAGACGATCCAGTGGCGAGACGGGCAAACGAGCCTCACTCTCGCCGCCGAGGATGTCGCCGTCATCGAGATGAACTGACGAAAATCGAGACGGCGTATCCACTCTTCACGCATTGGAGGCCAATGCGATGCAACAGGTATGCGTTCGAAGTGTAGTTAGCTTCCAGATAGTATAGCGGACGTTGTGCAGAGAATGCGATTTGCATGTTCCTGGACACTTACACATTGGACCTCCACCTTTGCGGTTGTGTTTTCGACGTATTTATTCGACTTTGGTGGCGTTTTTTACGAGAAAATTCGCTGATTCCGCCGGAGTATGGTTGATATTGAGATGAAATTACGTTATTATAAGACGTGAAGCTTGCAGGAGTGTTTTCGTGAAATCTACATGGGAAATCCCGGTTGATCGAATGATTCATCGTTTGCATTACATGATCTCATCAAAATACGAGCGACAAAGCAGTAGGAGGATCAAACAATGACGGCGACCAGAGAACAATTCATAACCTGCATCATTTTCATCATTGCGGGCCTGTTATGCCCATCTGACAGTCATGGCCAGGTGGACCCGGGATCCGTCGTGGGACTCTGGCATTTGGATGAAGCCTCAGGTGACGTTGCAAAGGACAGTTCCGGGCATGGGTACGATGCCGACCTCAAAGAGAATCCCGTATGGGTGGAGGGAAAATTCGGCCACGCTCTCGAATTTCAAGGGGGAAGCTATCTTGAGATCCGCAATTCGGGTCCGGACCTGTCATTCGGCGGCGCCGAGCCTTTCAGTATCACCGCCTGGGCACGGAATCAGGGCGGGGGGACGGTCATCGGCAAGTTTAACGGCGGCGTCATCGGCGCCTACATTCTGACCATCAGCGGAAGCGGCACCGTCGGATTTCATCGAGAAGTCGATCCCTGGTCGTTTTCCGGCACGCTGGCCCTGCCGGACAATGAGTTCGGGCACGTCGCCGTCACCTATGACGGGGCGGAAATGAAGATCTATGTCAACGGGGAATTCGATGCCGCACAGGAGCGCGGTCCTCAGAATACGGACACCGTGACCCCCGTTCTCATCGGCGCCCGCTTTACGAATAACGAGCCCAGCGAGTTCTTTAGCGGCGCGCTCGACGACGTGGCCCTGTTCAATGTGGCCCTTACAGAGCAGCAGATCAGAGACGCCATGTCCGGGCTTACCTTCCCCAAGGCCTTCAATCCCGATCCGGCCGATGGGGCCCTCCATGAGGATACCTGGGTGAGCCTGAGCTGGTCGCCGGGTGATTTCGCCGCCTCTCACGATGTATATCTGGGGGATAACTGCGACGACGTGTCTGATGCCGCTCATGACTCCGCTTTTTACCGGGGCAATCAGGCATCAACGTTTTACATGGCCGGCTTCCCGGGATTTCCATATCCGGAGGGCCTGGTCCCGGGCGTGACGTATTATTGGCGAATTGACGAAGTCAACGGCGCCGAACCGAGAAGTCCCTGGAAAGGCGACGTCTGGCGTTTCTCGATCCCGCCCAAGACGGCCTATCATCCGGATCCGGCCGATGGAGACGAGGTCTTAGATCCGAATGACGTGACATTGCGCTGGACGGCCGGCTATGGGGCCAAATTGCACACGGTGTATCTGGGCGGCGATTACGACGACGTGCGCAGCGCCGTCGGTGGAATGATGCACGATGCAACGACCTACAACGCCGGAACGCTTGAGGCCGAGAAGGTGTACTACTGGCGCGTGGATGAGTTTGACGCCATCGAGACGCACAAGGGCGATGTTTGGACCTTTACGACGCCGGGCGCGGTGGGAAATCCACAACCGGCTAACGGGGCGACCGACGTGCCGATGGCGACGCTCTTAAGCTGGACGGCGGCCGATAACGCCGCATCCCATCAGGTGTACCTCGGTCCGGACAAGGACGCCGTGCGCAGCGCCGATACCGGCTCGCCCGAGTACAAAGGCCCAAAGACGCTGGGCGATCAAAGCTACGATCCCGGATTGCTTAATCTGGGCACTACGTACTATTGGCGCGTGGACGAAGTTTATAATGGAACTATGGTGAAAGGTCCTATCTGGAGCTTTACGGTCGGCGATTTTCTTAGGGTCGATGATTTCGAGAGCTATACCGACAATGATGCGGACGGAGAAGCGATCTGGCAACACTGGATCGACGGCTTCGGCGTCCCCGGTAACGGCGCGCAGGTCGGCAATTTAGTCCCGCCGTATTGCGAGCAGGTGATCGTTCATGGCGGCGCCCAGTCGATGCCGCTGTGGTACACCAATGAAGCGGGTGTGACGAACTCGGAGGCGTCGCTGACGTTAACGTCGCTCCGCGACTGGACGACGGCGGGCGTGGGGCAATTATCGCTCTGGTTCCGGGGTGATTCGGATAATGCCGCTGAGCCGCTGTATGCGTCCATCGCGAACACGGGCGGCGCTGCGGCCATCGCGGCCCATGATGATCCGGCGGCGGCTGTGAGCAGCGGGTGGACCGAATGGCGTATCGCGTTAGAAGCCTTTGCCGAGCAGGGGATCGACCTGACCCACGTGGACAAAATGGCGATCGGTCTGGGCAGCACCGGGGGACCGGCGGCAGGCGGTACAGGGATGATGTACATGGACGATATCCGATTGTATCGACGGTAACCGCAGCCGCAAAGGTGTCAATGTCACTGTAAGATGGATAATCTGGTATAGGTAATATTAGTGAAGATTGTGCCTGCACTATCGGGCATCTGTGGTTTTGAGATCATCCGGCGGGCGACATTCTCGCCGGGCCGCGGTGGGTTTTGCCCCGGCGAGTCGTTTTCCGAATAGCGGTGTGGGCGAAGGAAACGTAGGGAATTTCAGGTACAGATTACAATGGTCAAGCAACTTGTTTGGCATTCCTAACCCTTAATAAGGAGGACATCTACCATGACGAAATTCACATTCACCCTGACAGCGGTTATCGCCCTGTCAACAACCATCGCCCTTGGAGGCGAATGGATCATATTCAGCGAGGAACTCCCGCCCGGCGCTGATTTGGGGTTGCGCGGTGACAGCCAGTTTGTGGTCAGCGACTCGCACCCCTGCCGGGGCGCAAATCACCTGGTGCGCGACTTTGCGACCTGGGGAGACTGGGCCTGGATTACGGGTATCATGAATCTGAATCTGGACCTGTCCGGCATCGACTTCGACACCGCTTACCTCGAGTTCTACATCGATGGCGGGACGACCGCTATCGGCTACCTGGAACTGAGGCTGGCGGGCCCCGCGTGGGATCCGGACTTCCAAACGACCAGCGTCACTGTTGATGACCAGCCCGGCTATGAGCTGTTTCAAGTGATGCTCAAGGATTTCACGTACAATGGAGCCGGTGCGGCGAACCTCGATGAGTTCACGGGGGGAACGGGCATGATTGACCGAATTTCATGGGGCTTTGGGGCGGCCGGCGATCTGTTCGTGGATGAGGTTCGAATCCTCGATGCGGCGGGCGGTGTTGCCGCTCTTGCCTCTAATCCCGATCCGGCGGACGGGGCTTACCATGAGGATACCTGGGTGACGCTGAGCTGGAAGCCGGGACAGGGGGCGGTCTCTCACGATGTGTATTTGGGCGATACTCTCGACGTTGTGAACGATGCGACGAGAGACGCCGAGGAATTCCGCGGCAACCAGATGGAAGACTATTATGTCGCCGGCTTCCCCGGCTTTGCCTACCCGGAGGGCCTTGTGCCGGGAGCGACCTACTATTGGCGAATTGACGAAGTCAACGACGCTGATCCGAATAGTCCGTGGAAAGGAGACGTCTGGAGTTTTTCGGTCCCACCCAAGACGGCGTATGATCCGACTCCGGCCGATAGCGCCGAGATTGCAGGGACGACGGTAACTCTACGCTGGACGATGGGCTTCGGCGCGAAATTGCACACGGTCTATTTCGGAGATGACTACAACCAGGTCAACGATGCCGCCGTGGGTGTCCCTACCGGATCGGCGTCCTACAATCCCGGCCCGCTTGAAGAAGAGAAGGTGTATTACTGGCGGATCGATGAATTTGACGGCATGGGTACGTTTAAAGGCGACGTCTGGACCTTTACAACGCCGGGCGCGGTTGGAAATCCGCAGCCGGCCAATGGGGCGACCGATGTGGCGATGGACACAACCCTAACCTGGACGGCAGCCAATAACGCCGCTTCGCATCAGGTGTACCTCGGATTAGACAGGGACACCGTGCGCAGCGCTGATACCGGCTCGCCCGAGTACGGAGGCCCCAAAGCGCTGGGCGATGAAAGCTATGATCCCGGATTGCTCGAACTGGGCACCTCCTACTATTGGCGCGTGGACGAGGTGTACAATGGAAAGACGGTTAAAGGCCCGATCTGGACCTTTACGGTCGGTGATTTTCTTCTCGTAGAAGATTTCGAGAGCTATACGGATGACGATGCGGCCGGACAGGCCATTTGGCAGCATTGGATCGACGGCTTCGGCATCGCCGATAACGGCGCGCAGGTTGGCTATCTCATGCCCCCGTATGCCGAGCGAACGAGCGTTCACGGCGGCTTGCAATCCATGCCGCTTTTGTACGCCAACGAAACCGGCGTCACCAACTCGGAAGGAGTCAAGACCTTAACGACACTCCGCGACTGGACGCAGGCGGGCGTGAACGAATTGTCGCTCTGGTTCCGGGGGGCGTCGGGCAATGCCGCCGCGCCTCTGTACGTGGCGATTTCCAACAGCGCCGGGTCGCCGGCGGTTGTGGCCCACGAAGATCCGGATGCCGTGACGGGCAGCACCTGGAGCGAGTGGCGTATTTCGCTGTCGGCCTTCGCCGATCAGGGCATGGACCTGAGTAATGTGGATAAGATGGCGATTGGCCTGGGCAGCAAATCCGGCATGGCGTCGGCCGATGGTTCGGGCACAATGTTCATTGACGACATCCGGTTATATCGACGGTAGCCGCGTTCGCAACGTGGTCACGTCACAAAAAAATCGAGTTGGATTCAAGGGGGCCGTATCGATCTCCGGTACGGCTCCCTTTTGTTTTCAGGGTATCGTTAATCATCCGTGCGGAGGGTTTTGATTCGTGCAACATCTGACAGACGGAGAACGATGGCGGTTTGTGAAGATAGATGAGACATCCCGGCTCAAAAAGAGACGCTCCCAATGCGTCAGGCGGCTGAGGCAGGCTGCGTCACCCGGCCAGAAATTATACTTGACGCGGACGGGATGAATGTGGTAGAAATGAATATAGACAAAGCTGATAATTTTGACGACGTCAGGGATGCGTTGTATGGAGTGAAGGAGGCAGGCAAAAACTCTTAAGAATGAGTTGTCCTCAGCCGATATGTGAAAGACCGATTATCGGTTCGTTCAATATTATCCCTTTTCCTTAAGGAGTACTGTCATGTGTAGAAGATTGATTTGTTTGGTTTCTTTTGTTGTCGGCGGGCTGAGCCTGATAAGTAGCGCGCAGGCGGGCGAGGCGACGGCCGACACCTATGTCAGGGGCGCCGAAAATGGTGACACCAATTATGGAAGCGGTTCAAACGTCACGTTAAAGAATTCCGGCGGCAACAGCTATGACCGCAAGGGCTACATTCGCTTTGACGTTTCGGGTACGATCATGGACGCCTCGCTCGATATGACGGTTACGACGAACAACGAGGGCGGCGGTGGAACCACGCCGCAAACCTTTACCATTGAGGTCTATGGACTTTCGGAATCCCTGGATCACACCTGGGTCGAGAATGAGATCACCTGGAACAACGCCCCGGGAAATGATAGGTCAAGCTCCGACTTCACCGACGATGCGACGCTGTTGGGCTCCTTCATTGTCGAGCCCGTACCGGTCGGGAATCCTGTTTCATTCAGTGACCCCAACCTGGTCAATTTCATCAACAGCGATACCGACAATCAGGTTACGCTCTTGCTTCGCAGGACCGCGGGCACGTCCTCGTCGCATAACATAGCATTCGCCTCAAAGGAACACGCGAGTTACAGTGGGCCGACGTTGAATACGATAGCGGCGACGCGGGCCTTTAACCCGGAGCCGGCCGATGGTGCTTTCCTTGAAGCAACGTGGGCCAGCCTTAGCTGGCGAGCGATCGAATCTGCCGTTTCCCATGACGTGTATATCGGCGACAATTTCGACGATGTCAAAAACGGCACGGGCGATACGTTCGTGGGCAACCAGGTGGAGACCATAGTGTTGATAGGCTTTCCGGGATATCCCTATCCCAACGGCCTTGTTCCGGGGACCACGTACTACTGGCGA